>PVML01021608.1_pt1 | contig 21261 bp, 23 predicted proteins | sample 1853371 | NCBI WGS metagenome assembly PVML01 (sample SAMN08533508, study PRJNA380276) | Human gut metagenome, whole genome shotgun sequencing project. | isolation source: participant 1, chromium library | host: Homo sapiens | collected 2017 | reverse complement strand
GTCGGCTACGAGCAGGAAGAATTCATGCACGGCGTATATCATTCGATTCACGAAGACACGCCGATGGTTTATCTGGCTTGTCCGGGGCAGTATTTTGAACGCTGTCTGCGGATGCGCGATTACTTCGCCCGCGAGCGGCATAACCCGAATTATGTGATCACTTCGGATGCTTCCCAGGCTGAGGATCCGCATAACTTCGTTTACCCGTTTGTCAACGATCCGTATTTCGCAACGATGGAGTATATTGTGCCGCTGCAGGTACTGGCGAGAAAATTATCGCTGGATCTGGGCATTGACTGCAACGTTGCCAGCGATCCGGATTTCCACAAAAAGATGGGCAGCTATACTTACTAGATCGTTTTCCTCCCTTTCCTCGAATCCAGGAAGTGAAAGGCTGCGGCTGCCGACGGAACATTTTCGGCAGAAAGTTCAATAAAAAAGCGTTGTCCTTGATGGCAGCGCTTTTCATTGTATAAAGAAAACCCCTTGCTATGCGAGGGGTTCAGAAAGCTTAAGCTATGGAGAAAGAAAAGCCTCCTATGATAAACTAGAAGCGGGTTTGGCAGCCGCAAAGGAAATCAAAGGAGGAAGTCTAATGAAAGACAATAATAGCTTAGCACATACAACGTACAATTGTAAGTATCACATTGTATTCGCACCAAAATATAGAAGACTGGTGATTTATAATCAATTGAAGCAAGATATTGGGACAATCCTGAATACGTTGATAGAACGAAAGCCAGGAGTGAAGAAAATCGCGGCAGAAGCATGCCCAGATCACATCCACCTTTTGTTGGAAATACCACCAAAGTACAGCGTGAGTGAAATCGTGGGATATCTGAAAGGAAAAAGTACGCTGATGATCTTCGAGAGGCATGCGAATTTAAAATACAGATATGGAAATCGCAGCTTCTGGTGTCGGGGATATTTTGTGGATACAGTAGGAAAAAATGCAAAAAAGATCGAAGAATACATTGCGAATCAATTGCAGGAGGATAAAATGTTCGATCAATTAAGCATGAAGGAATATATTGACCCGTTTACGGGAGAGCCAGTAAAAACAAACAAGAAATAAAAAGCGCTAAGGGCGCTAGTTAGGGAAAGGCTGCGGCTGTCAGATCCTCAGTAAACCTTTAGGTTTCCGCAGCGCCAGACCCTTATAGGGTCAGAACAAACTACCGGCTAAGCCGGTAGTCGTGATTTAGAATGAGCGAGTTCCGATTCATTTTGTTTCTGGTTTTGCAGTTAAACCATCGCTGATTGTCTGGCTTCAATATACAGATCAATATCTTCAACAATATACTTTTCTCCGGTTGTATGCAAAGCTTCAAAACAAGAATAGATGTAATCCCATACACGGTATTTTGTGAACAATTCAGAAACCTGTCTGCCGGTTAAGCCTTTTGTGGATTTATACTGTTCTGTACAATAGATTAAAAAATTACCTTCCTTACTCATCCTCATGCCTCCTCTGGGAATGTGAATGTGCCTGTCTTTTTTTCTTCATCGAACATATTGAACAAAGTCAGCGCACTCAAATGCCACAACTTCGTATCTTCCTGCTCCAGAAAAGAATATACCTGAGAGTCATAAAATTCTTTAGAGGCAGTAACTTCATCAAACGGGTAATTCTCAGTGATCAGGTGGACTACTTGCGGAACAAGAAGTATGAGCATCGCTTCAAATTTCTGCTTTTCCATTAAAATTCCTCCTCCGGTACCGTGCCCATAAACTTTAAGTAGCTTAACGCTTTTCCTGAGGTGAGCACTAACTGATTATACAGCTTTTTGATTTTAAGAGCCTCCAAGGTCTGTTCCTTAGTCAATGCTCCAGCAGTATAAAGGGTAAATGTGGTGTAAACATTATCGTTAGCAACAGGCCCCAGGATAAAGTCAAATGTTTCTCCCGCATAGTTGCCTGATCTGTTATCTGATACAAAATCAAGCCATGCTTCGTCAGCGGTATCAAACCGTAAAATGGAACATTCTGTAAAGGCTTTCTGTTCGTCAATCTCATAAATATTGACGATTCTGCCACCGTCTTTTCTTCGTTTATAAACCTTATCCGCAAAGCCTATAGCTTGCTTTTTATTTGTAGTGGTATAGAAACCAAAACCAAAATCTAGAAACCGATTCTGCTGAATCAGCTTCGGTTTAGAAACGACTACATTACTTCCGTGATACAAAATCATAGATTACCCTCCAATACTTTTGTCGCAAGTTTTTGTTCTTCTAGCAGCGATTTAATCATTGTTTCAATATGACGACGTCTGTCAATCTGTTGTTTCAGTTTTTCGATTTCTTTTTTCCCGATGTACTTGGAAATAATCTTTTTTCCAGCGCGGTATTTTAGATAGTAGTACGTATTGCCTTTAACCTGTTTTTCAGAAATTGTACCCTTTGGCAATTCGGCAAGGGCCTTCTGATATTTTACCAGCATATAATCAATTCGTTGCTTTTCTTGCTGCACTGTACTTATAATAAGATTCATTCTTGTCACCTATCTACATTATACCCAACGTTATACGAATAAATCAATAAATGTTGGGTAAATCTGGTGCGAATACTTTTTTGGAATATCAATCCTATTATTATTTTACCTTGCTTTCAACACTCTCCTTTACTCGATGATTTTTTATTGTCTTTCCAAGCTGGAAAAGGAATGAATAAACAACGACAAACGCTCACTCGCTTTTAAAATGAGGCTTTTTCCATTTGTCATTATTACACCGTTACGGTATTTCCATATCCCTGAACTTGATCGTTATTATTTTACATAAGAAGTCATGATGATGTTTTTCGTAAGAAAAAGCAGGCGATCTCTCAGCCTGCTTATCCTGAAACTATCTTTGCCAGCTTATCCCATCGGGAAGAAACCGACCGCCGTTAATAAAATGCCTAAGCCTAACAAAAGGAATAACAGCTTGTTGACGCTGACGCCTTTCTGGATGTAATGATAAACAACGACGGATAAGACCAACGGCAGTAAATTCGGCATGATGCTATTGAGAACATCCGCCAGAATGAACGAACCGCCGCCCATGTTCAGCTCCAGGGAAACCGGAACTGCGACGATTGCCGGCACCAGTCCGCCGATGACGACCAGACCCAAAATCTTTGCGGCCTCCGTCACTTTTTCAAGAGTGCCGTCAGCCTGGATTTTCGCTAAGAATTCCCGGCCGCCCTGATATCCCAGCTTAAAGCCATAGACGCGGGTCAAGGTTGACGGCAGTAAATTCAACAACAGATACAGCACGACCCCGAGCAGATTGCCGGCCGCCGCCAGCGGAGCGCCGATCCCGCAGGCGATTACCCGGAACGTCCCCCAGAAGAAACTGTCGCCGATCCCGGCCAGCGGCCCCATCAAAGCGATCTTGACGGAACTGATCGACTGCGGATCAAATGTACCTTCCGGAGCGTTGGCGTATTCTTCTTCCATCGCGCAGGTCGTATTAAACATGACGTTGTGCCGGATCAGGGCTTCTTTCAGATCTTCCGGATCCGGATAGAGTTTCTGCAGCGCCGGAAGCAGGGCGCGCATGTAGGAAATCCCTTGCTGCTTATCGTAGGTATAACACCCCAGCGCCTGATAGGAACGCCAGAATACCTTATTCAGTTCCTTTTTTGATAATTGAACCGGATTTGTCATGATTAGTCGTCCTCCTCTGCTCTCGGTTTAAATTGATAATAGATGTATGCGCAGACCAATCCCGTCAGTGCGACGCCCATCGTGCCCATTCCCAGATAGGTTGGAAGCAGGAAGCCCAGCGCAAAGAAGCCGGCATATTTCCAATCGAACGTAAATTTCAGCAGAATGCCGATGCCGATTGCAGGCAGGAGCTTGCTGGCATTGGTCAGACCGTAGCGGACGACGCCCGGAATGGAATCGATGACCGCCTGGATCGCGACGGATCCGGCCATAAAGCCCAGCGCGATAACGACAAAGTAAACGATGAAATAAATGATGCCCCCGCCGATGCCTGTCCACCAGATCATCTTGGTATCACAGTTTTCCACCGCTTTGTTCGTCAAGGAAGACAGAACGGCAGAGTTCACCGACGAGATAAACGTATTCATAACGCTGGCCAGCAGCGCGACCGGGATTGCCAGCGCGACGCCTTCCTCGACGGTCAAACCACTGGTGATGACCAGCGCCGAGGCCAGCACGCTGCCGCTGACAACCTCTGTCGGTGCAGCCCCGATCTGAACGACACCGGCCCAGATCAGCTCCAGCGTACCGCCGATGATGACGCCTTGCTTTAAATCCCCTAACAAAAGTCCGACGAGCGTACACAGCCAGATCGGCCGCGCGATCATCTGCTGCCCAAACCAGGATTGTTCGATCCGTCCGTAACCCGCGACAAGACCGACGAGAATAGCTTGTAAAATCATACCCTTTTCTCCTTCTTATTCAAATTTTTTAGCGAAATCCGTAAAATCGACTGCCGGCATTTGCGGAGTGATCTGCGCGAACACCTCGACGCCCCGATCGTGAATGCGTTTCAGACACGCGAATTCTTCCGGGGAGGCAAAGACGCCGTCGCTGATCTCCACTTTTCCTTCGGTTACCCGCCCCTTCGTGCCGTCGACTTCAGGGCCGACATTGACGCGGCGAATCTCCGGACATTGGCTGACGAGCGCTTCCGCGTCGGCGATCGTGCCGACAGTGATAAAGATTTTCTTCGCTTTGTATTTTGGCCCGTTCAAGCGGTCAACCGCCTTGGCCAGCGTCCAGACGTACATGTCCACATTGGCCGGCTTGGCCAGCTTTAACGTCATTGTGTGAAAACTGTCGTTGGCCGCCGCATCATTGGCGACGACTAAAACATTGGGTTTGAGTTCTCCAACCCAGGTCACCGCGACCATGCCGTGAACCAGCCGTCCGTCGACGCGTAATAAACTGATCATATTGATTTTCTTCCTTTCTAGTCGTCGTCTTCCCCGCCGCCGATCAACAAGTCGTTCATGTAACAAGTTTGGCGGCAGGCGTTGGCGATGATTTCTTTTAACTGCGAAGCATCCAGATCGGTTTCCGTGAAAGCACATTCCAGAATCATCGCTAAATTCATGCCGGTGATCAGATGAAAGGCGTGATCCCGCAGGTTTTTGAAAAAGATCTGATTAACGGAACCGCCGTACAGATCGGTAAAGACAATGCAGTTTTGGCCGGCACATTCCCGCAGGATCTGTTCAGCCTTATCCTCAAAGCCGGTTTCCTGAACGGTTTGTTCAAGAATGATGATGTTTCGGGCGCCGAAAAATTCCAGCGTTTCCTTCATGCCCGACGCAAGCCGGCCATGGGCGGCGATAATAATTTGATTCATTCGATGTTTTTTCCCCCTTTCAATGGATGAAACTGGATGAGAGCTGCCTGATTTAAACTCAGTATAATCTATAAATATATATTTGTAAATATAAAAATTTTAAAAATATATATTAAAAATTGAGGTCCTAAATGATTACAACCCTGATTTAAGACTAATTCACAGGACATCAGGCATATTCCTGACAAAAAACCGCAGAATATCCTGAATCCTTGGAGAAAACAAATTATTTTCAAGAAAGAAATTTATATTAAATATATATTTACTGTTGATTTTTGGCCGGGATGTGGTATATTTGGGATGAGCTGCCCGATGATTCAAGAAAAAGGAGAACAGAATAAAGCATGGAAAAAGAAAAACTCTCTATGATTGGTCATATTCAGGATACGCCTCGGGTTTTAAAGAAGGCTTACGCTACCCGCAATGAATATATGACCCGCTTTGTTGACGCTTTTGTCGAGCATGATTTTAAGAAGGTCTATTTCCTGGGATCCGGTACTTCCAATCATGTTTCGATGGTTATTAAAAATCTCTTTGTCGAGCTGCTGCACGTTGAAGGTGTTGCCTGCGCGCCGACGTTGTTTACCTATCATGAGAATCCGAATCCGTCCGGAATTTTTAAGAAAGAAGAAATCTGCGTCATCGGCTTTTCACAGCACGGCGACAGTATCTCAACTTGTGAAGCGGTAAAAAAAGCCGCGGATGACGGGTATTTCACCATTGCGGTGACCGAGCAATTAAACAGTGTGCTGGAAGAGCTAGCTGACGTATACTGTCATTTAGTCTGCGAAGAAGAAGAAATCGGTCCGGAAACGCGCGGTTATACGGAAACCATCTTCCAGTTTTACATCCAGGCCATTGAGATCGCGCGGCAAAAAAAACTGATTGACCAGGCTCGTTATCAGCAGCTGGATGAGGCGGCCAAGGCGTTGGCCGACAACCTGGAAATAGTTGTCAATGAGTCGATCGACTGGTATAATCGTAATAAAGAAGAATTTTATCAAATGACAAAATCCTCCATCGCAGGCTATGGTCTGAACTATCCGACAGCGCTGGAATCACGGCTGAAATTCTTTGAAACGTATTCCCGGCCGTGTACCGGTTATGAAATGGAAGAACAGATGCATGGACCGATGCGGGCCTACAATCAGGATAACTATATCTTTATGATCGCTTCCGAGGGCCGGGAAGAACTAGAGCGTTTGAAGGAGTTAGTGCCTTATTATAAAGACGTCTTCACAGAACATGTATTTGTGATCACCTGTGAGGAGGATGTGGCAAGTTCAGAAAGAGATCTGAAATTCTCAGTGAATACGACGGATCTGCTTTCGCCGATTCTCTATGTGATTCCTTTTCAGGTGCTTTCAGCGCTGATCTGCGAAGACACGGGAATCGACACGAAGGTCAGTCCGATCAAAAAGCGTTACGTCTCGTCGCATTATCCAAGCCTCAGACATGGAAATGTGGAAGAAACGAAATAAACAGAACACGGCAATTCTGAGAACAAAAGAATTGCCGAAAGTTTGAAAAGCAGGGGGTAAAACATGCCGAAACTTCCAAAATATGTGGAAATCGTGAATTACTTTAAAGAGAAAATCGAAAGCGGAGAGATTGCTAACGATGAACCGTTTCCGCCAGAAAGTGAGATCTGTGCCAAGTTTTCCACCAGTCACATGACGGTTTCCCGGGCCATGAACGAATTAGCCGTGCATGGGTTTATCAAACGGATAAAAGGCAAGGGCACGTTCGCAGATGACAAATTCAAGGCGAAGATCAAAAAAAGCTCGGTGCGGACTGAAAGCATTACGGATATGATCCGCAACGCCGGTTTGGAACCGTCGGCTGAATTGATTAAATATGGGATTATCAAAGGTAAGGAAGCTCCGGACATCGCTGCTCTGCTGCATGTAGCGGAGGAAGACTTTCTGCATTTCTTCATCCGGACGCGTTTCGGCAACGGCAGTCTGATCTGTATTTCGTATTCCTATATCTCGCAGAATATTCTGCCGACGATGGATATTAAACGGCTGGAAGGTTCGCTGAACCAGTACATTGAAGAATTGGGGATTGAGCGGTCCTACGGATATATGGAATTGGGCGCCTGTCTGCCAAGTGCGGAACAAGCCAAGTTGATCGGCTCCAATCATGTTCCTCTGCTTCGTCAAATGATCCTGTGGAATGTCAACGACGAACCCTTTGAATTAACAACCCACTATTTTGTTGGAGATAAGTTTACGATCACGCAGGACAAGATCACGGCGCGGCCAACACAAACGACGCTGTCGGATCACGCGCGGGAACCGCTGGTCAAGTAAGGACTTTCCGGCAGAGCAGTCGGATCTGAATGGATTGTTCGTCCTTCATTCTGCTTCGAACAAAAAAATGTAAAAAGAAGGGACGCTCTCATCGAAGGAGTGTCCCTTTGGCGTTCTTCCGGCTTCCGCACAATTCGGGTAAACAGAACACTTTTGAAATCGGAAGTTCCATAACAAAGGCGGAGAGGGCTTGGACATCAATAAGAAATTCAATACAGTCCATGATCAGGAAAAATTGAAAACCGTAAGAAATCCGTTATAAAAATTCACAATTCTTCGCTTTTTCTTTTCCCCAGGCAGGCGTATAGTGGTGTCAAAGGAGTGTGAAGTTATGCGATTTGGAATATTAGGTTATGGTGGGATCGCGCAGCGATTCGTTCATGACAGCGCCCAGGTTGAAGAAGCGGAGATCACATGGATTGCTTCTCAGACCTCAGACAAGCGGGAAGCGGCGGCCGCGGCGGTACCGGGCGCGCGGATTGCCGACAACTATCAAGCCTGTCTGGCCAGTCCTGAGGTCGACTGCGTTTACATTGCACTGCCGCATGCGCAGCATAAAGCGATGACGCTGGCGGCGCTGGCGCAGCATAAACATGTCCTGGTGGAGAAACCCGCCGCATTTACCAGCGCGGACTGGGATCAGCTGTGCGCGGAAGCGAAACGTCAGGATTGCTTCTTAATGGAAGCGCTGAAGACGCCGTTTTACCCGACCAGCGCGATCGTCAAAAATCTGATTGAAGACGGGGCTATCGGTCAAGTGACCGGCGCCGATGTCAATTACTGTTACGATTTAAAAGGCCAGACAAAACCGGGCTGGTACATCCTGGATCCCCTTCAGGGCGGTGCGCTGTACGACATCGGCAGCTATCTTTATTATTTCGTGTTGGATTTGTTTCCGGACCTGACGCCGACTCTGAACGTGACGGCCCAGCTGCGCGATCACATCGACGTTCACTTCCAATGCGAACTGACGACGGCCAGCGGCGCGCGCATTCTGACCGAAGGCGCGATCGACCGTGAACGTCCGCGCGAAGCCGTGATCCGGGGAACAGAAGGCACGCTGCGGATTCCTTACTATTACCGGGCCGAGGAAATCATTCTGGAAAACGCCCGGGGAACACAGACGATCCGGCCGACGATTCAGTATATCGATCTGGCGGGGGAGATTGCGGAAGTCTGCCGCTGCGTTGGCAACGGCTGGCGGGAAAGTCCGCTCTATCCGCAGGCCAAGACCCGGGAAGTGCTGGCGCTGATGGAAGCGATCCGCAGCCAGTTTCCCCATTGAAATCATGGGAATCAACGTGTGCGAAGACCTTCGTTTCTCATCCGTAAATACTAAAATCTCCGTTGATGCAGCCCGGAGGAGAAAGAAAACTTCACCAGAAATGGTGATTTTTTTTTTAGCTTCTGCCGCCGTGCCGAACTTCCTATACTAAAGGAAGAATGAAAGTCAGAGCGGAGGGGAACCAAATGGAGAAGCATCAGGAATCAGCGAAACACTTTTACCGGCAGGCTCTGAATCTCTGTCTGGCAATGATCGCGCAGCAGCTGATTCTCAACCTGATCACCATTATCGACAACGTGATGGTCGGCCGGTACGGCGATCTTTTCGTTTCGTCGGCCGCGATCGTCAACCGCCTGTTTACGGTGCCGAGCAGCTTCCTCAACGGCATTCTGGCGGGCGGGGTTGTCTTTCTCGCCCAATATGCCGGAATTGATCAGCCGCAGCGGATGAATCAGACGTTCCGGTTTTCCCTGGCGACTTCGATCGCGCTGTTGTTTCCGTTTATCCTGGCCGGTCTTGCCTTTCCGCAAACGCTGGTCCGGCTGTTTTCTTCCGATCCGGCGCTGGAAGGCCCGGCAGCGGTCTACCTTCAGCTGCTGGCGCTGTCGATGATTCCCTATGTGCTGTCGCAGGCGATTGCCAACGCGATGCGGGCGATCGGACAGGTGCGCCTTCCGCTGTGGGGCAGCTGCGCCGCCGTCATCGTTAAGATTTTGGCGAATCTGATTTTGCTGGAAGGGATTCCTGGCGGTATGTTGGGGGCGGGTCTGGCGATGCTGCTGTGCCGGTGTGCGGAAGCTCTGATCATGATTGTCCTGATGAAACGCTCGCGGTGTGTCTTTGCGCGGGCATGGAAGACGACGCCGAAAATGCCGCGTTCGCTGGCAATTCAGATTGGAAAAACGATGCTTCCAATCGGATTGAACGAGTTATTCTACGGCTTGGGGCTGGCGATGTTATTTAAAGGCTACTCGTCGTTCAGTACGCCAATGACGGCCGGATATGCCATTGCGATGACCTACTATGAGCTGTTCCGGGTGCTTTTTCCCGCGGCTGGCACGGTGCTGACCATTCTGGTCGGCCCGGTTCTGGGGCAGGGAAAGAAAGCGGAAGCCAGGGAGGTCGTGCGGCGTGTGTTCAAGCTGGCGCTGGGACTTTCCATCGCGTTCGGAATACTGATTTACTTCTGCCGGTGGACAATCCCGCTGATCTACACAGGTTCTGCGCTTTCCCTGCGGACGGCGGATCAGCTGATGCAGATCATGGCGCTGTTATTTCCGCTGGCGACCGGACATTTTCTTGTGTATTTCGTCTTCCGCAGCGGCGGGGACAGCCGGTCGATCTTTCTGATCGATTCCCTGTTCATGTGGATCATTCCGATTCCCTTGTTGATCGGATTAACGAGAGGAACCAACTTGCCGCTGACTGCGGTTTACTTCTTGGTGGAAGTCAGTTATGTGCTGAAATGCCTGTTAGCGCTGGCTTTGTTGAAAAAGGAACGATGGCTGAACAATTTGACCCAGCCGGAGGTTTTGCCAAAAGAGACGCCGGCTTCGAAGCGGGAAATTGAAAATGGCGGCCCGGCTGTTCCACAGACAAACCGGATCGACGCGCTTGAGGAAAATCCGGATACTCCAACTCCGAAAATCTCGCAGCCCTAATCGAATTCTTTTTCTTCTATTCAGAAAGTGCATCTCAAAAGAAAGAATAAAACGATGACTTTTAAGAGTACTATTCCGCTAAAGAGTTTTAAAGTAGCGGGATTCACCGTTTAGGTGCGCACTGAAAAAGAAGGAGGATTAGGGAGAAGAAATTGAAAATGACCAATACGGTGAACGAGAAAAATGAAAAAATAAAGCAAACTCAAATGCGTTGAAATGGAGACGGATGGATTGTATAATTAACTTAATGGAGGTTTTGCGATGCTCTCTGAATGCAAAGCCTTCTTCATGAAAATGATAACGTGTTCCGACCGGGTCTATGTTGATGAATTTCTTCCTGCAGACCCGGAGTCCGGCATCAGCGCGGGCTTGCAGAGAATCTCGTGAATCCGGGTCGTGAGGATGGAGGCAGAATAGCCCGGCGTGATCACAACGGCAGTATCCGCTCCGCTTGCGGTTCCGCCCAGAGCCACGACGGGTTTTCCCCATTCGATCACGTCGGCATCCAGCGCCATCACCGCACATTCAAAACAAACCTTGACGCCCTGACCCAAAGTCCGCAGCGTAGCGGCCATGATTTCCAGCGGATAAACCCCGCTGAACTGACGGCTCAGTCCGCGTTCTCCGCTGCTTAACGCGTGGCCGGCGGTGACGATCACGACACCCTGATCTTCCAGTTCGCGTTTGGTTTCCGCGTTCATCCGGTTGAGACCGCGAGCTTGAGCATCGGAGACAGAACGGACGTCGATCAGTTTTCCGGTAAATCCCTGTTTGCGCGCTTCCGCAATAACGATTCTGGCGGTCGCGCCGGAGGATGAGGCGAAGACGAGATCGGTATTCAACTGTTTGGCTTTGCGGATGCCCTCGACGGCGGCCGCGTTGGTGTTGTGAGGTCCGGGCTGGGAAAATAAAAGCATGATGCATCGCTCCCTTCTGTTTCCATTATACAAGGTTGCCGCTCAGAAATCAGGGGAACGCTGCACTAAACTTAGTGATCTTTTTCCGTTTTTGTTCCACAGCTCAATCTTCCTATAATAAATCCGCAGGAACACAGAAAGGAGGTTGAAGATGGAGAAAATCGTCATCTTTGATATGGACGGCGTGCTTGTCGATACCGAGCCGGTTTATTACAAACGGCTTGAGGATTTTCTGATCAGCCGGGGTTATGCGTTTCCCCGCGCAGTGCTCGACCGGCTTGTCGGGGAAAGTAGCCGCAAAACATTTTCGATTCTAAAACAGGCGGATCCAGCATTTTATGATAGTGAGGAAACCTATCGCCGCGATTACCGGGCGTACCATCAGGGGCAGCGGATCGATTACCGCGAGCTGGCGAATCCTCACGTACATCAAACGCTGAATCAGCTGAAAAACACTGGCTGGCGCCTGGCTCTGGCGTCCAGCTCACCGCGCGCCAACATCGAACAAGTGCTCCGGGAGCTCGCGATCCTACCCTTGTTTGAAGTGATCGCCAGCGGCAATGATTTCCGGGAAAGCAAGCCGAATCCGGAAATCTATCTGCACGTCGCCGCCCAACTTCAGGCCAAGCCCCAGCAATGCACCGTGATTGAAGATTCCACCTACGGCATTCAGGCCGCGGTCCGCGCCGGCATGCGCGTGCTGGCCAAGCGCGACGAGCGGTATGGATTTGATCAATCCCCGGCCCACGCCTTGTTTGACGATTTGGCGGAAATTCCGGCGCTGCTGGAAGGCAGCCCGGCTGATGCGCTGCACTAGAATTAGTGAAATTAATTGAGTAGTTAATGATTACAAAGCTTTCTATAATGGCATTGAAAAGGACGAATGGAAAGAGGAATAATGTGAAATATCTGATCGCGAGTCATGGCGAATACGCCGCCGGACTGGCCAGCGCGGTGCGCCGGCTGGCCGGTGAAAATCCGGATGTGACAGCCCTGTGCGCCTATACTGACGAGGTTCCCCTGGAAACCCACATGCAGAACATCATGGCGGGGCATGAAACGGAAACCTGGATTATTATGACCGACCTGCTGGGCGGCAGCGTGAATCAATACATGATGCGCAGCCTGCTGAAACCCAACTGCCACCTCCTCGCCGGAGTGAATCTCGAATTGATTCTCAACGTGCTGAAACTGGAAGAAACAGACGATCTGGCCGCTGATCTGCAGCGCTGCGTCAGCGAAGCGCAGAACCGGATCTGTTATGTTAATTCAATCATTCAAAAGAAAGGAAGCGAGAGCTGAAAACAAACCGACAGGCCCACCGCAACACAATCCAAGGTTAAGAAAGGGGTAAACACTTATGTTACTAAACGCACTGCTTCTGTCGTTGATCTATCTCGTGTCGAGAACCGATATGATCAACGGTTACATGATGCTGACCAAACCGATCGTTCTCGGTCCGCTGGTCGGCTTGGTTCTGGGGGATCTGCAAGCCGGAATTCTGATTGGCGCCACGCTGGAGCTGGCCTTCATCGGCGTCATGAATATCGGTATTTCGGTATCCATGGATGTTTCCATCGCGACGATCGTCGGCGGCGGGCTGGCGATTCTGTCCGGTCAGGACGCGGCGTTCGCGCTGACCATCGCAATTCCGACCGGCATTCTGTTCAATATGTTAAAAACCTTCATCCGCGTCGTCATGCAGTACTGGATCGTCGAGATGCAGAAGGCCTGCGAGATCGGCGATTACAAGAAGGTGGAACGGTATCACTGGCTGACCTGGTGGCTGTTCAGCCTGATCATGATGATTCTGGTCTTCGCGTCCATTTATTTAGGTACCGGCGCAGTTCAGGCGGTCGTCGATTTCATCCCGGAATGGATCTACAACGGCTTAAAAGTCGGCACGTCGATCTTGCCGGCGCTGGGCTTCGCGATGCTGCTGAATATGATCTGGACCCGCGAAATCGGCGCGTTCTACTTCATCGGCTTCGTGCTGTCGGCCTTCCTGGGCATGACCAACACGGGCGTCGCGATCCTGGGCGCAGCCTTCGCAGTGATCGCCTTCTTCTTCATCAAGTCGGAGGACAAGGAAGCAGCGGAAGACGAAGTCACGGACGAAAAGCGTGAAACCAAGCGTCTGAGCCGCAAGGCGTTAATGGGCGTGTACTGGCGCGCGCATACGCTGGAAGCTTCGTTCAACTATCAGAACTATCAGGGCTCGGGTTATTGCTACGCGATGATTCCGGCGTTAAAAGAACTCTATCCGGATAAGAAGGATCTGGCGATGGCGCTGAGCCGTCACTATGAATTCTTCAATACAACGCCGCAGGTATCGACGCTGATCTTCGGCATCTCCTGCGCGATGGAAGAAGAAATCTCGAGCAATCCGGATCTGGCTCCGGCTTCGGTCAACGCTGTCAAAGCAGCGCTGATGGGACCGCTGGCCGGCATCGGCGATTCGCTGTTCCAGGGCACCTTCCGCGTCATCGCGGCCGGTGTCGCGGCGCAGTTAGGCTTACAGGGCAACGTGCTGGCGCCTTTCGTCTTCATCCTGCTCTACAACGCGCCGCATTTCCTGGCCCGCTGGTATCTGATGTGGAAGTCGTATGATTTCGGAAGCAAGTTTATCAACAAGATCTACAAGTCCAACATCATGGACAAGCTGACGCTGTGCTTCGGCATCCTGGGCCTGATGGTGATCGGCGCAATGACGATGTCGATGGTCTCGGTTTCAACACCGTTAGTCATTCAGTTTGGCCAGATGGAACCGTTAGCGCTGCAGTCGCTGTTTGACGAAATTCTGCCGGGCCTGCTGCCGCTGTGCATTACGTGGGCGACCGCCTGGCTGTTAAAGAAGCAGGTCAACATGCTGCACATCATGATCGGCATGTTCATTCTGGGCATCGTCTGCAACGTCATCGGCATTCTCTAATCGTAGTCTTCAAACGGCTTATGTCTTCCTGTCCGCGGACTAAAGCGTCCGTCTTGGATCAAGTTTAGCGCGTTTTAAAGCGGCAGGACAGACAGACCGCATTGCACAAGGAGGGGAACAAGGCTTTTGCGAAGGGCCTTGCTTCCTCTTTTCCATGAAAAACATAAGGAGGAATTGTCGAAATGGAAACGATGATGGGTTATATTGAAGAAAGCGCGGCGCAGTGCCGCCGCAACATCGAACAAGCTTCACAGCTGGTGCAGCCGGCTGTCGATCTGTATACGAAAAAGGAGTACAACCGGATCCTGATCATCGCCTCCGGATCTTCCTACAACGGCTCCTGTCTGGCAAAATACTTTGTCGAAAAGGTCCTCAAGGTCAGAACGGAAGTCGTCACTTCGTTTACCTTTAATCATTATGAAACGATCTTTGACGAAAAGACGTTTGTCTTCGGCGCGGGGCAGAGCGGCCGTTCGACCAACACCAACGACGCCCTGCAGAAAGCCCGCGATCACGGTCTGACGGCGATCGGCCTGACCGGCAATGTCGAGAGCGTCATGAAGGAGCATTGCGATCTGTGCCTGAACTGGGGCATGGGGATTGAAAAGATCGGTTTTGTCACCAAGGGCGTCGTCACGCTCGGCTTATACTACATGTTGTTCGCGATTGAAGCGGGCAAGGCCAAGGGCCTGATCAGCGCGGAGGAAGCCGCCGGGTATTATGAACAACTGAAGCAGGCCTGCGACACGATGGATCAGACGGTAGAGAAAGCGAAAGTCTGGTATGCCGCCAACGAAGCAGAGCTGACCGACCTCAAGCGCGTGCAGATTCTGGGATATGGCCCGAATCACGCCGTCGCGCTAGAAGGCGCGTTGAAGATCGCGGAGACGACCGGTCATGCCGCAACCGCTTATGAGATGGAGGAATTCCTGCACGGACCGTCGATTGAAACCAACGCGGAGCGCACGGTGATCATCGTCGATTCGCTGGGACAGCCGAGCGACCGCGCGGTCAAAATGTACGAAAGCGTCCACGAGCTGACCTCCCGCGTCTATCTGATCACCAACCGCAAGATCGATGATCCGAAAGTGCTGACGATCAATCATCACCTTGACGAACATTTCAGCGTCCTGTTCAACGTCATTCCATTCCAGGTGATTTCCGCGATGGGCCGCGACAAATGGGTCAATCCGCTGGACGAAGCCCGCAAACGGATGAACGATATCATGGGCTCCAAAGCACCGAAAACCGGCAACGAAGTCGGCTTGTAAAAAACAAGGAGGAACAAGCAAATGATAAAATTACTGCGTGTTGACGACCGTCTGATCCACGGTGCGGTCGGATTTTCCTGGACGAAGCAGCTGTCGATCAACATGATCATCCTTGCCAACGACGCGATCGCCAAGGATGATTTCCAGAAGATGACGCTGGACATCGCCAAGCCGCGGGGAACGAAGCTGGTCTGCGAAAGCATGGAGAAAGCGAAGGCGCTGATCCGCACTCACTTAAAAAGCAGCACCAACGTCATGGTCATCACCAACAACATCCCCGACGCTGCCGACATCCTCACCAGCATCCCGGAAATCGGTTCGCTGAATCTGGGCGGAATCCGCAAGAATGCCGAAACGAAGGAAAACCTGATCGGCGCGATCGCGGTATCGCAGAAGGATATCGAGCTGTGCAACAAACTGGTCAGCGACGGCTTTGAGGTTGAGCTGCGCCTGATTCCAGATGGGAAGAAGACGTACTTCAAGGATTATAAGCTGCAGTAGCGCATCATGCAGGGGCAACCCTGCATTCTTTTGAGAGAGGAGGGGAAGCGGATGGAATACATCAGCGACCGCCTGGAACAGATTTTGATTGCGCTGGGGGAAGCCTCTCAGCCGCTGACCAGCGCTCAGCTGGCGGAAAAGGTCAAGGTGTCGGCACGCACGGTCAAAAAAGATATCGGCGAACTGAACGCGATCCTCAAGGACTACGACGCGGCGATCCGGGCCCGGACCGGGGTCGGTTACCAGCTGTCGGTGGGCGATGAATTTCTCTATAATCAATTTCTGACGGAGCTGAAGCGGCGTGAGCTGCGAACCGCGCAGACCGTGCCGAAATACCGTTACGAACGCGTCAATTACATCGTGAAGAAGCTGTTGACGGTGGATTACTATCTGACGATCGAGGATTTAGTCGACGAGCTGTATATCAGCCGCTCCACGCTGACCGCCGATCTGAAGGAAGTGCGGGAAATCTTCAAGGACTACAATCTGGAGCTGATTTCCCGGCCGAATTATGGAATATTGTTAGTCGGAGAGGAAATCGCCAAACGGCTGTGCATCGCCGAGTATTTCTTTCACGCCAACGTTTCGACCGGCTATTTCGCCGCCGACAACGCGATGTTTGTTTCCAGCACCAATCAGGATGAAATCCGGTTTGTGCGCGGTCTGTTGGAAGAAATAATGGAAAAATACGGCATTCACATGTCCGATCAGTCGCTGCAGAATTTCGTGATTCACATTATCATCTCCATCCGGCGGTGGAAATTCTACAATTATGTAAAAATTGAGGATGAAAACCTCGGGGAGCTTCGCTCGAGCGTCGCCCGGGAATGGCCCGCGGCGCAGGATTTGGTGCGGCGGCTGCAGGATAAGCTGGAAATCTTATTGCCGCAGGAGGAGATTCTCTACTTCGCGCTGCATTTCAAGTCCAAGCACATCACGGAGCTGGATGAAATCACCAGTGAGGAAATCGAACAGGTGGAGAAAACGTTGTACGATATTTACCGGATGCTGCAGAAGCGCTTCGGCGTGATCGCGATCAATAAGGACCGCTACGAGGAATATCTGCGGATGCACATCCCGGCGATGGTCGCAAGGCTGCGCAGCGGGCTGGTCATGCGTAATCCGATGATCTATGATTTCCTGAATAAATATTTGTTTTCCACCCACATCACGATGATGATCAGCGATATTCTGGAACAGAATTTCAACGTCCGGATGAATAAAAACGAATTCGCCTATCTTGTGCTGTATACCAATCTGTTGTTCTCCACGGAGAGCCGGCCGCACGGCGCCAAGATTTTAGTCGTGTGCGGACGGGGCCGGCCGGAAACGATCACGCTGATCAACGAGATCAACGAAAACCACGCGGCGCTGGCGAACATGATTGAGATCTGCGACGTCGGCGAACTGGAAAATCATGATCTGCATCAGGCGGAACTGATCCTCAGCACGGTGCCGCTGCAGGCATCCTATCCGGTGCCGTCGATTTATATGGACGGCCGGCTGTCGTATGGCGAACAGATCCAGCAGTCGATCAAGCACAACCGCCTGTCGTTCCGCAAGCTGGCGCGTTATTTCTCCCCGCGCTATTTCAACGGCAGTCTTAAGGGAAGCGTGCGCGACGAGGTGTTCCGCGAGGTGGCCAAAGCGTTTGACAACTGGAAAGAGATTCTGGCGATGTTTTGGGAAGCGGAGCACATCCTGTCGCATGAAACGACCAAAGGCGTCGTCTTCCTGCATACGTTAAAACCTCTGCCGGAAAGTTTCATTTATATCGGTTTTCTGAAAAAGCCGATTATCTGGAACAAACTGTGGGCGCAGGCGGTCATCTTTGTCAACATCAACGGCGATCTGGATTCGCTGCGGCTGGGCTATGATTTCATCAGCGAGATGATCAACGATCCGCGCGAACCCTTCTCGGGGAAAATCACGGAGTATGAAGATTTGATTGAAATGTTAAGCAAAAATTAGAAAGGAGCGGGCACATGCGATATTTGATTGCCGGACATGGCGACTATGCCCAGGGCGTGGTCAACACGCTGAAATTTTTCAAGGATGATCTGAACAACGTGGATCTGCTTCCGTACAATAACGATTTTGAACAACAGCTGCAGGCGTATCTGGACCGGCGGGATCCGGCGGAGCCGCTGTGCGTTGTCACAGATCTGGTCGGGGGCAGCGTCAATCTGGAAGCGATGCGGCAGCTGCAGACGCGGGATTTCTATCTGATCAGCGGAGCGAATATTTCGTTGTTATTGGAAATGTTGTTTTCCGAGGTGAGCGACGGAGCGCAGATCGAGGAGATTGTGAACGCGGCGAAGGATCAGATGGTTTACGTCAACGCCATGATGGGAGCGCGGTCTGAATGATCCGGCAGGTCAGCGTGGACGACCGCCTGCTTCACGGGCAGGTGGCGTTCTACTGGACCAGCTATTACAATCTGGATATGATTCTTGTCCTGAACGACGAGGCGGCGAACGATGAATTCACGAAGATGATTCTGGGGCTGGCGAAGCCGCGCGAGGTGCGCTTACAGATCGCGGAGGTGGAAGCGGGCTTTGAGATCGTGCGCAGGCAGCTGGAATCGCCGGACAACGTGCTGATCATCGTCGGCAGTCTGTTCGACGCCAATCAGGTGCTGGAACATTTCCGCGAACTGAAAACGCTGAATCTGGGCGGCTTGCGGATGCGTCCGAACGGGAAGGTGCTGAACGAGAGGACGGCGCTGACCAGTGAGGACATCGCGATCTGCCGGCGACTGCTGGAACGGAAGATTACGATCACGGTGCGGCATTCCCCCGAGGTGGCGGAAAGCTTGTTGACGGAGAGTGTGCTGAAGCAGCTTTAGAAACCTTGTGCGGCGGGAAAAGAACATGGGTTGAATGAAAGAAGAATGAACGAATAAAAAATCAGGGTTTTGCGGCTTAATCGCCGGAGCCCTGATTTTTAAAATGTTTTCTGAACTGCGTCGGCGTCAGTCCCAGCGCGGCTTTAAAGGTGCTGCAGAATAAATAGATCGAGGAGAAGCCGGTTGCGTCCGCAATCGCAGTGATCGAGTCGTCCGTCGTTTTCAATAATTCCTGACTTTTCTGCAGCTTAAACTGCAGGATAAACTGGCTGGGTGACTGCTGGACGAGCTTTTTGAAACAGCGGTATAAATAACTCTGCGAGACATGCGCGATTTCACACAGCTTGTCGACGGTGATATTTTCATTCAGATGCTCCTGCAGATAGCGGACGCATTGATTGAACACCGTTTCTTCGCTGGAGCGGACATGCGGCGAAGCGGACTGCTGATGATCGCCCTCCTGGCGCAGGATCCGCAGCCGCAGCATCAGGCTTTGCAGAAGCAGCACCGCTTCCAGATAATATCCAGGCTGCTGCTCGTTGACCTTTTTAATCGTGTGCTGCAGCTGATGCACCAGCACTTCGTTGATCGTATCGTGCAGCACCAGAATCTGCGTGAGCTCGAGCGATTCGATAAACCGCGCGATTTTATGCACCGGCTGAACGGTGAAATGCAGAAAGAAGAACTCGATCGTTTCCTCACCTTCGGAGCTGACCGTATAGAAGGCGTTGATCGGCACGACCAGCAGATCGCCCGGACCTACCCGGTATTCCTGATCTTCGACGATCACCCGGCAGCAGCCCTGCAGGAAGAATAAAATCTTGAAGTGATTCATGAAAATACTGTGATTGATCAACGGTGGTTTCTTCGTAAACTTTCCTATTTTAAGAATTTCATAATCAAATTCTTCTTCGATCTTGGAAAAAGGATCTTTCCGGATCGGTGTATAGATCGAATTCATTCCACAATCACCTCGGTTTCTGTTGAATTAAGTATAGCATAGATTTTTATAACGCAAAAATGAAGGTTCTGAAATTCTTAAAATCATGAGCGAATTTGATATTGTGAAAACATTCTTAAATGATAGAATGGTGACAGAAGGGAAGGAAAGAAATGAAGAAAACAGTAGCCTTATGTTCAGCCTTCTTGTTGATGGTTTCCGCGATGAGCGGATGCTCAACGTCCAACAACAAGCCTGCGGAACAACAACCGTCAGCGCCGGCTACGGCGTATGACGAAGAGAAAACAGCCGACGTCATCGTCGTAGGCGCAGGCGGAGCGGGGTTATCCGCTGCGATTGCGGCCACAGACAACGGCGCACAGAACGTCATCATTATTGAAAAGACCAACCGTACCGGCGGGAATCTGAATCTGACGTCCGGATCGATGTCCGCAGCGGAAACCTCGCTGCAGAAGGAAGCCGGTATCGAAGACACGAAAGCTTCCTTTGTGGAAGACATCATGAAAAACGGCGCTCAGCTGGGCAACCGCGAGCTGGTCGAAGCGTTCGTGAACGAAGACACGGAGATGTTCGAATGGATGCTGGAGCACGGGTTAGCCGACAACGAATTTTCGTTAGACAAAGCGACCGGCGGTAAAGCGGTCTTCGCACCGGAACACCAGTTATATTCCGTTCAGCGGACCTACAAACCGAAGGCGGACGACAAGGAACATTATTCCAGCGCCGCGCATGAGGTGCTCGATCAGTACATCAAGACACTGGACAACGTCACAATTGATTTCAACACCGACGGCGTGAAGCTGCTGGCGAACGACAAGGGTCAGGTCTTAAGCGTTGAAGCAGTTACCGAAGACGGCAAGACGATTAAATATACCGCCAACAAGGGCGTCGTGATGGCGACCGGTGGCTATTCCGGAAACTTCAAGCTGATGGGCAGATACGCGGAACACGGTGCGGATTACCTCAGCTCCACAACCTCGATGGGCGAAGGCCTGCGGATGATGCAGGAAGTCGGCGCCAACGTCGATGAAAAAGCGATGAGCTATATCCCGACATTCCCGATGGGCGTGCAGACCGGCCCGCAGAGCGGAACGATCGGTTCTACTTACACCTGGAAGGCAGGCGGTATCTGCGTCAACCAGGAAGGCAAGCGGTTTGTCAACGAACAGGAAGCGCGCGTTGATGTGCGTGAAGTCGCTCTGGAAGAACAGCCGGGTGCGGTTCAGTATGATATAGCTCATCGCTTT
>PVML01019783.1_pt1 | contig 21410 bp, 30 predicted proteins | sample 1853371 | NCBI WGS metagenome assembly PVML01 (sample SAMN08533508, study PRJNA380276) | Human gut metagenome, whole genome shotgun sequencing project. | isolation source: participant 1, chromium library | host: Homo sapiens | collected 2017 | reverse complement strand
CCCCACGCAAAGCTCAAGATCTTTCTTCAGCGGAGCCTCCACCAGCGCCGCGCAGTCTTTCAAAATCCGCAGACTGTTTTTATCTTCCCGAATGTAAAGAATCGCCGTCGATACATACGTCAGCATTTCCTTTTCTTCTTTCTCCTGAGCCAAGCGTTTCAGATTCATATAGAAAAAGGAGGGCAGAAAGAAGACCGCCAGGGAGGCGATGACGGCTGAATAAAACCAATGCTCGGTCGTTGCATAACACAATAAACCGCAGAGTGTTCCCAAAATCGCCGCCTGGCTTGCATACTGACCGGCAGGATAATGTCCGCCCAGAATTTCAATTCTGCGAATCAATCCAAAATATGAGATTTCTTTCAGTTTCCGCATGGCTCGAGTTTCTAGAAACCGTTGACCGTCACGGCGATCCAGTTTGAACACGACTGCGCTGTAACAAAAGCCCAGCGCCAGAAACAAGATTTTCATTCCGCGCATGATTTCTTCTCCTTGGTTTCCGTCATGCCTAACCGTCGCTGCAGCTCTGGCGAGCAGCGGTTCAGCCGTCCGGTGCGGGCCCGATACAGAACATGCTGCGTACATTGACGGCTTTTCGGATCGTAAAGATATTCGATAATTTCGTCAACACTGCGGACAATGCCGTGTTTCCCGGTTTCTTTTTTCAGATGTACTACCAGATCGACCAGAGAGTAAACGCGCATCTCAAGCGAGCTCATCGACTCCGCGTCGTTTTTCATCATCTGCTTAATCCGGGTCGTAACAGTATCCGCACCGCGGGTATGCATGGTCGTCAGCACGGTATGTCCGGTCGACATCGCATCCAGCAAATCATCAACTTCTTTTCCACGGGCTTCCTGAAGCAGAATCCAGTTCACGTTTTGACGCAGCGCCATCGCGATGATCGCCGAATAATCAAATCCTGGACGCACCCGGAACGCACTGCACGAAGCTTCAGGATGAATTTCCTTAATATTGAATTCCAACGAATCTTCGATCGTCACGATTCTCTGATCGACAGGAATATAGGTCGCCAGAAATTTTAGGAATTCCGTTTTACCGCTTCCGGTTTCACCGACAAAGATCATATTGCAGCGGTATCGAATGCAGCGAATCAGAAACTGCAGCGCCGGGCGTGTGATGAATCCGCTTTCCACTAAATAATCCTCGCTTAACATACTGGCGCGGGAAACCTTACGCAGTGCCAACGTCACGCCGCTGACGGAAAGCTCCTCATGAATCGCACTGACGCGTAAATCAAGATCGGCATCGTGGATATCCCCTTCCAGACAAGGACTGCCGGGGTTGAATTCCTTTTCCATCTTGTTGGCAACCTGGTTGGCGATGCGATTGATTTCCGTTTCCTGAATCGACCGATCCATCAGGCGATAATGTCCATGATGATTGGAAGTCACCCAGATTTCATTGTGATTCAGACAGTTGATATCGCGGATATCTTCCTGGACCAGCAAATCGCTGAGGACGCCGAAATCAATTTTGTCAAATATCCGCGTCTCACTCATCTTCCAGCGCCTCTTTAACCAGACTGACGTCGATTGTTTTCTGATAAAGCAGCTCGCGCATTTTCGCGATATCGTAGAAATCTTCAGCCTGACTTTCCGGATTCAGTGAACCATAGGTTACCATCGGCAGCACCGTGCCGAAGAATTTTGCCCGCTGAACCAGATCCGCATCTTCATAGGCAAGCGCGACGACGATGACGCTGGTCGCCTTATCCGACTGTGCGTCGATGTTCTTTCCTGTGCTGTCGCGGACTGCGATCACCCGTGCCTGCGACACCAGCTGCCCGTACAACACCCGTTTTTCCGATTCATCGGCTTGGGTCGCATAGCCCTGAAAATACAAATCAATCTGATGACCCGGCAAAATGGAATTGGCATAGGACGTCTTGATATCGGCATCAATCGTCACCGCCGCTTCATTTTCCTGTAGCGGAAAAGCAGAAACATCATGAAGCTCCTCTTTGGGAATCAACAACGCTTCATAAAACAGAGATCCTTCCGCAATCGCATTGTAGGTGTCGACCGCTTGTCCCAGAAGCAACTCCGGATCTTTTTCAACCCCTTCCAGCACAACCGGCCGCGGGACTTCGATCATTTGAATATCTTCCCGCTGAATCACCGTACCGGATTTTAAATAGCGTGCCGCAACGGGAATCAGCACGGGATCAATGGCTGCCTGCACCGTCGTTTCATACACCTTATAACCGCATAAACCTACGACCAATGTCAGTATCAGCGTTAGAAGCAGCCGATACCGCTGAATAAAAGAACTGGAAAGCTTCAATTTCTTCATTCAGCCCCCTCGTTTCTTTCGATAATGACGACATTATCATATTGCGAATCCATTTCTGCGGTCATCGCCGCTTTTCCAGACTCACGCACAGACACGGCAATCGCCGCCGGATCTTCATGAATATCGACAAACCGCACTTCCAGCTGTGACAACGTGCTGTGATTCTCCGCGATTTTCTCATTCCACAACCGCATCACTCTGTTTTTATTGACCGTCAGATGATGATTGACAATCAGATCTCCGCGGTTCAGGGATTCATCCATAACCGATAACTGCGTCGTCCGCACGCTTTCAAATAACGAATCCTCCATGATCAACTTGCGGTCGAAATCCAGAAATAATAACAGACATACGCAGGCCAGAAAAATCAGCCCATAAATCTTGACGGATTGACTCATTGTTATTCCTCCTTCATTTTAGTGAAAAGAAAGGAAAGCACCGCGCTTTCCTTCTGTGGGTTACGATATCGACGGTGTGTAATGCTGTCCTAAATCCAGCAAGTTTCCAACGGTCTTACTGATCCCGCTGGTCAGCTGCGCCGCAAATCCAGTATCAGCCATTGTGATGTAAGCTATCAACAGGCCGACCAGAATTACCGCGATGATTAATCCTCCGTATTCTTGAAATATCTCTTTCATAAACACTCTCCTTTCGCTTACACTACTAATATTGCGGTAATTTTAAAAAAGCCTTGCGAAAAATCAAAATATTTTTACTTTTTTTCGTTTTTTTTATAAATTTTATGAAAATTTCTGTTTTTTTTTCATAAAATGACCCTTTTTCCGATTTTTCGGCCTCACTATGTGAGAAATGAATATAATCTCACATTTTATTTTTTATCTAGATTTTCCTCTTTTCGCAAAATTTTTTTTGATTTTTTAAAATTCAGGACTTCATTTTTTTTAAATTATGCTATAATAAGTAAGCATTTGGGAATAAGTTGAATGCGGGTGTAGTTCAATGGCAGAACACAACCTTCCCAAGGTTGCTACGGGAGTTCGATTCTCCTCACCCGCTCCATTATTTACGCAGATGTAGTTCAATGGTAGAACGCGACCTTGCCAAGGTCGACACGGCGGTTCAATTCCGCTCATCTGCTCCATGACGATTTAAGCCCTTAGTAAAGGGCTTTTTTGTTGCGTGGCACGATTGTGGCATGATATTTCTAACCTTATTATATATAGGCATAATAAAAAGCCCCGGCCTCCTGATAGAAGTCGGGGTATTTGCTATTTAAAGGCCATGCTCCAGATCTGTGATCCGCTGCTCATGATCGTCAAGCTTGTCGTGGATCCGGCGATGACTGTCAGAGTTTTTAACAGCCAGGTCGCTGACCTCCTCATGAGCTCGCTTTTTGAGATCATCATAATCCTTTTGTAACCGATCGACGGTTACCGTTAGTTTCGTGATACTGGTATTGAGGTTGATCACCGGCTTGCCGACTGTAAAAAACAAGCCAACAACGGCGATGATAACCCCGACTACTCCCCACTCTGTCATGGGGCTTACTCCTTGCTCGACAGCTGCTTAATCGTCTGATTGAGACCGGTAGACGCCCAGCCGGAGATCGCGCCGATCATAATGATTTCCGCTGACCAATTGCCGGTGATCAGTGGAGCCAGCACCGCGCCGATGAGCAGCATAGTAGCTGGGATGTACTTATCTGGATAATGCTCCGTAGACTTGAGCGCTGCGCCGATCGCATAACAACCGGCGAGCACCAGCGGCATTAAAAACTGAGTGATGATTTCTGTGATTTCCATAATTTATTCCTCCTCTAAATACTCATAACTCTCATAATATCAGACGGTTCATGACCATCCCACTTTGGAGCTGTTGGCAGTTCTTGAACATCAAACATATCCCAATATGGATCTAAATCATAATGATACGAATATTGCCCCTCCGGTGTATCAATTCCGACGATGAACATTTTATCGAACATCGTCCCGTCGCTATGTTTTTTAGCCTTCCACGCAATCTCAGGATGGTCTTTACAGATTCTTGCAAACAAGACAGCCCGATGATGATATAGTTCGTTAAATGTGTGGTATCCATCTGATGTATTTCCATCAATGATTACGGATCCTGTTTCGGTTTTTATTTCCTGCATTGATTTAGTCCTCCTCTTTAATCCAATAACAACGCGAGTCATACTGGCAGTACCCACGGATCCCGTTATACTCCGCCTCTACCCACTGGTAGCCGTCTGGCTTGATCCCAGGTAAAAATCGGATCAGCTTTGCAGTACCACCGATCGGGATCGTTGCCAGGATCTCGCCAGACGCTCTGCCGTTGGTAAAGGACAGCGTTTTGCGTACCCTCAGGCCCACAGAGTCCACCACAACGGACAGCCCGTCAGCAGGCTCTGGCGTTGGCTCTGGTTGCGGATCGGGCTCTGCCTGTGCCTCGGTCTTGTAAAACGTCAGCACATTAGGCAATGCCCGACCCGTATAGACTTTTTTAGTACCGTCCACAATCATCTGAGAGCTGCCACCGCTGTCCAGCATTGCGCAGTAAGTCATCCCATAGGCTTTAGCAAACTGGCGGCAGGCGATGCCGTTGAGCTTACCAGAGACAACTGCAAAGACGTCAACGCCATCAGCGTCTCGCATGTGTAGCGTCTGAGTATTGGCGGTGCTGTACTTGCTCTGTCCGGAGCCGCTGGAGACCCTCGTCACATCCTTACCCTCCAACATCAGGATCACTGCCGGACTATAACCTACCTTGACCTCATCTCCCGGGTATTCCCAACTAGCCAGATCGCCAGCGATCAGCTTGTTATCTTTAGTCACGACCACATCCAACCACTCGCTCTGATCCGGCCGACCATCAGCTGTAAAGCCCTGGTGCCGACCGCAGACGGTGCCACGCTCTGAGCCAGACATGACAAAGTAGCTACAGTTGACCTTGCAATGATGGATGTGATCATCGTCGATTTTGTCAATAGTCTTAAGCACCTTATCCCCGCCGGCAGACATCAAGCCGATATCTTGATCATCCCTACGCTTATAGACATGGATCGTCTGACCTTGCCAGGCAATACTCTGATACCCTGGTTTTAAATACATTTTAGATCCCTCCTCGTAAATTAAAAAAGGACACCTGAGCCAGTGTGTCCATGTGCCGCGGTACATCGCCACGGACTTGTTGATAAATTGTGACTTGACGACGCAGCCACCGATAGAACCCCAGCGTTTGGCTGTCGCCTCGATGACCTGCCCGCCGCCGATGTAGATCCCGATGTGACCCGGCTGCCAGACCAGCAGCCCTGGGATGTCTGGGATCGTGCTGATCGAGCCTTTGTCCGTCGCTCTAGCGTACATCTGATCGGCATTGATATCCGGTGCTGTCTTGCCGTAGTAGCTGGTATTGCCCGGACCGTAATCGTGCCATAAAAAGCACTTGATTAAGCCCACGCAATCAAATACCCGGCGGCCCGATGAGTCGTAGCGTCCAATCCCGCCGAGCTGGTAGATGGTCTTACGACTGAGCTGTTGCTCTGCCCATGAGCAGAGGTCAGCAGGTGAGGTGTAGTCCATGTTATCCCTCCAATCTTTATACTTCGACCCTGACACTTATCCCGCAATCAAGCTGAACAAAATTGTTATCTCCAAAATGTAATACAGCTTTGATCTGCCGAACCTTAAACGATGGATCAAGGTTTGTGAAACTTTTAGAGATGGTACAATCGCGGTTTGTGCGATATAGGCTCTGGGTAAATTGCTGCACCCATGTATCACCGATCAGAAAATAAACTGTTAGCGTCTGAGTATCACCAGCAGTCGCCCCGCCATTGTAAATCCGTGATCTAAAATCATAAGTAATCGGTATGGCCTTCGGAAACTCCGGAGATAAAAACGTACGCGTGCCTCCTCCAACAGTGCTGCCGGTTGAGCTAAAAGTAGCTGCTACACGGGTTGGCTTAATCTTGGTGATCAGCTGCTTAAAACTAGCGGTAGCAATAATGTTACGACTGAAATTAGGCATTATTTGCACCGCCCTTCGGCTCCAACCACTTAACAACCGTTATTGACCTGTTATACAACCCATACAGATTATCATCGAAGCTTACTTGGGTAATATTTAAAAAATCTTCAAACATCATCTCAAGGTCGTAAACACCGTTTACCGGACCCGAATACATTCCACTGCCAGAATATCCAACGTTATAAATTTGCACGCTGCCGAGATTGGTTGTTATCATGGGTCGTGAGGCTACCGTCCCATTTCCTGTTGTTCCTGTAACCTTTACCGAAAGAGGAATGCAACCTTTGAGCATAGCTGCTGTGATTGTAGCGGATCCAGTACACAGTGTCCCTTTCTTCAATTCATATCCAGCGGGATAAGGTGACTTGTTTCCAGCCGGTAGGATATTACGACTAAATCCCATTACCAGCCACCTCTTTTCAGAGCGCAGAGGTGCAAAAAAGCCTTTAAATAAAGGGGATTTCTTACCCCCCCCCCCAACTCTTCTGAGTCCTTCTGCAGAAAAAGAATTGAAGTGCGGATCACGACTGTTCGGCGAGAAATAAAGGCTAAAAGAAGTTTTATTTTTCAGCGCTTCTGGTGTTTCAAACAGAGAGATATCCAAAATCAAATTCATTACTGTATATCCTGGACTCTGCTCATACCTCCCAGCATACATCGCGCCAATCTGATGTCCTTTACCAGTCGAATCTCGATAATATATGCCTTCATTGGAATTATCAAACTGCTGGTAGGAATAAGATATTTTAAACTGATAGTATCCTTTTGGAAAAGTTACTACAACACCACTATTTCTGTTATTCTGAACGGTGCAAGCTGCTTCTTCAATTTTTAAAGGATTTTTCCCTGTTGGTAATAAATTTCTGCAAAAGTTCATTTTCCTCATCCTTTCTTGCACTTAAATGCGGTAAGTGCAGTCCCGTTTTTGTTGCTGTCGGCATAGATCCGCAGCTTGTTGGCTGTGACTTTGATGTATGGTCCGATGCCCTCGATATTTGCCGGCCACATCGGCTCAATGATGTCATCTGCACCACAGGTATACGCCACATCGGTATACCATGGATAGCTGAGCGCCGGATCCACTGCTTGGTAATCTGGATCCAGACTAGCCACGTTATCTGCTGTCAGCTGCGTCCAGGTCGCTGTTGAGGGGATGGTAAAGCCATCAACGAGTTTGGCGCCAGCATTATCCACAAGCCGCTTAAGCTCCTTGCCCTGTGCTGCAGATAACGAATCTGTGGTGCTGTCGCTGGTCAAGTTATTAACGATACCACGCCAAGTGTTGGTGTCTGGAGGCACTGCCCATGCCCCATCACCTCTCAAGTAACTCGCTTGTTTACCAGCAGCCGGAGCTGGCACCAGCCCAGCACTTCCAGCGGCCGAAGCTGTGGCAGCCTTAAATGCAGCATATGTCGTGTTAGTGTCCAGATCCCCGACCAACTGATAGGCAGAGCCATCATAAACAAATTCCAACGTCCGATTTGCTGCCAGGTAACCAGCACTGATCGCGGATCCACGGTACTGGATTGCCTTTGCACCGCTGCCATTGACATTAAGCGTTGGATTGGCTACGGTATTGGTTATCGTAAACTTGACGATGATCCGCGCACCAGTGACCAGCTTAAAGCCTGTGCAAGCCACCACTTTGGCTGCTGTTGCTGCTGCAGTGCTGCAGGTCCCAAAATGCGCAATCGCTGATGTGCCGTTAAAATCAACGCCATCAATTGTGCGAGCTGTCTGCAGCTTAGTCGCTGAGTTTGCTGCGCCACCTGCAGAACTGCTGCCGGCATAGTTGTGCGTATGATCTGTATTGGACTTCCCCGCTAGAGCAGCCTTGATTTTTCCCCACAGATAAATTAAGCTATTTTTATCTAAATAGTTATTTGCCACTTAAAATCACCGCCTTACTAAGCGGTGATTGTGTCAATTTCGGCATTGGTGATCGCAACCATATCTGTCTTTTTAAGATATCCGGACAAGTCAATGTCTGTGTTGCCGATTTTTTCAAATTTGCTGGATGTTGGCAGCCAGATATACTCATCATAGCTGTCCCCTGTTCCGTGACTGTGTGCCATCAAATAGATCGTGCCCTTGACGCCTGTCGCCGGCAGCGCAGAAACGATCTGAAAGTCAATCCCCGTGATCCCGCTGAGGGCTTCATTGATCGCTGCTTGTACCTCAGCAGCCTTTTGATACCCAGCGCCATTGGCCAGACTTGCATTATCCGTCGGTACGGTGATATCGACCTCTTTGGTTTTAATGTCCTGCACAACGCCGTTGACTTTGATCGTCTCAATCTTATTGACCTGAGCTCCTGCTGCAACATTTCCAAGCTTCGACTTCTCATCATCTGTGTAATCATTTGAGGATAAAACTTTGCCAGATTCTTTATCCACTTTTGTGGCTGCAGCATTGGACACCTGAGCCTTAATTAACCCCCAAAGGTAAAGCAAACCATCATTATCAAGATATTTAATAGCCATTTGAATTTTGTCCTCCTATCAGATTAAAAATATCTGTATTTGTCATTCGTTCCATTCCTAGCTCGTCGAAGTCTTTATCCCCTGCCAGCTCCACACCAGAGATGCGTGGTTTGTTGTAAAGCGTTTCGTAATCTTTACTCCCCATTCCAGCACCACTGTAAGGATCCATTTTCATAACGATCACTTTCTCTTGTTTTCTGAATTCCATCTTAGCGGCCATCACAGTACCTCCTTTGAAATTGATTCATAGACAGCCTCACGGGTGATCGCTGTTCCAGTAACTGACTCATCTTTGAATTTTATCCTAGCCTGACACGCAACTACATGATCCAGCTTAAAGGTATCCAGCTGCGTCAGGCCAACGATAAACTGCCCAAGATCGCGATCAAATTTCGCGTCTTCGGGATATGTTTTTCTGACCGACCCGAAAACAAATTCAACTCTGTCCACCAGATCAATATCTATTACAGATCCAGTCTCATCCTGCAGCTCAATGGCTAGGGAGTAAGTATTGCCCTGCCTCATACTGCATTCCTCTTGCGTTTCGTGTACTGATAAGCTCTCAGCTGGATGCCGGTCATATCTGCGTTACAGTAAATCCTCAACTTGTTGGTGGTTACCTTGATGCAAGGCCCAAGGCAGCCGAGTTCCGCGGTGTCCGCATCCCACTCCGGATAGATTTCATCATTCTCACTGCAGCTAAACGATAAATCAGTAAACCATGGATACTTAAGATTAGGATCTGGTCCCGCCTTGTACTGCGGATCCAGAGTGGCTACATTATCTGCTGTCAGCTGCGTCCAGGTCGCTGTTGAGGGGACGATGATCTCAGTATCACAATCTACTGTGCCATAACTAAACCCTTCCGCAACGCGACTTTCCAGATCATTCATGGTTGCAGCGTTAAAGGGATCGCCTTCCTGGGATATAGCCCCCTCAGCTCGCACTACGTCATATTCGTTTACTGTTCCTGTTGCAACGAGCTTTCTTCGAGTCGGATACTCCGATTGTCTGTTTTTCCAAGTCTTTTTTACATAGCTCATTAGATCACCCCGCTTTCTCCGGCAAACATTTCTCCGCAGCGCATTTGCGCTTCTTCCGAAGCTTTGATGTTATTGCCGATCAAATTTTCAGTTTTTTCGATCTGATTTACTTTTTCATAGGTGTTAATCGGATATTGAGGATTTTCAGGTAAATTGGGCACCGGCCAGTGGTTTCTTATTGTAGACAGTCCATCCAATATTTTTATAAGGTCTCCTTTAAAAATCAAAGGCCGGCTGCTCCAATCCTTCGCTGTATAGTTCACCCCAAGTTTTGCCGCTAAGTGGGATAAATTCTGTTCGATGCGGTTCAGATCATCGTATTTTAAAAATCCTTTTGGTGTTTTCTCGCGTACATCTTCATCAGTCCTGTCAAAGACAGGGTTAATCCAAGCCATTACATCACCCCAATCTCATCGCCAGCCTTGAGTTCATTGCCTGCGTAATCGTAATCACCAATTTTGAGTGCATAACCAATTCCTTTACAGGACGCTAAAAAGCCGCCGGTCAGATCCAGCGACATGGATTCAAGGACAACTGCAACCATATTTTGCTTTGTTTTTACTGCAGCAAAATTACCTACTTTCTCGTCCTCACAAATAATTTTCATCTCATGGCTGAGGCGGTATTGATAATATTCATAAAGATGCTCAGCAACCTGCACAGCATTGGAAGCTGACACCAATGTAGCATCGGTGACTTGCTTGCTGTTTCTAAAAGATCCGGCAGGCAGATCCTCCATAGACTTGCGATAGACTGTGGAGCTATCTTCATACGGATACCCCTGTACTTTAACCTCAATGGTTGCATTGACCTGCAGCTTAAGTCGAAAATAATCCGATTCCAAGATTGTACAGTTTATCGCAGTGTAATCGGTAAAAGGTGACTTCAACGACACCTCATAAATACCAGGGTCTAAAGTAGCCTTATAGGCGTCCTTGAGCTCAGATCCTTTAATGTATTTATGAGCTGTGACCTCCACGTCAGTGATCAGATCCATCTGCTTGATACTGTGAGCTGGTGACATAAATTTCCGGTCAGCGAGGATGATCGTCTGCGTCGTGTGGGAAGCTCGATACATGTTAATGCCAGTAATCCGGGAGGTATCGATCACACCACAACAGGCAAACAGCACCTGCTGCAGCGCCGCTCGGTGACTGCACGGCTTGATAATCCCGGATAAAAGCAACTCTGCGATTTCCCGATCAACGTAGTAATCCGTCCAACCAAACGAGGTCATGATCTCATCAATAATCTCACCGGCAGGCACAGCGTCATAAATGCTTCCTTTGAAATTGGTTCCATCCATCACGCCAAGAATATCTTGGCAGGAGAAGGTGGAGATTACCCCTGACGTTGTTTCCCAGGTCTTGATGTAATGCGTAGCCATCTGATACTCTACGCCGTCGATTGTTTCGTACAGATCCATTTTCTGTCTCTGCTGCAGCAGGGTATAGTAGCCCTGTGGGTTGTCGATATTGAACGTCTCATCCGGATCGATGACCGTCACAGAAGATGTGTTCACACTGACCTCTGACGACGTTATGTTCAGTTCTTCAAGCAAAGTTGCTTTGGACAAATTCTTTTCCGCATCTTGGGAGTATTCCAGCTTCCTTCCATAATCAATACCGTTCAGCCTAGCGTATTGATAACTCTCTGTCTGCAAAAATTCCAGACTCATGTAACGGAACTCATCCGCTTTTAAATTACAGAAATAGGAATATCGATCTACGTTAAACACCTCTGATCCAATCAACTCCCCGACGTTATTTTTAAACGTGACCTGCACTTGTTTCGGTAATGGATATTGTTTATCGAAGTGCAGCGTTAAGCCGGCAGCGGAGTGATTCTCGCCGAACTGTCGCTCTATCTTAGGATTTATGCTAAAACTGCCATGCTCATCGGACATCACTGCAGACCAATAACCAAAATCAGTTGTCTGCACACTTTCATCCATGATCTGACAGCTGCCATCAAGCAAGAAACCGCCATCTTCCAAAGTTCCAAACTTGACTGTTTCAATATCCTCTTCATCGAGTCGCTGGATATCACAGAAAGAAAGAATATCATTTACAGCATAAGCACCATCCTGCTTGGCCGTCGTATCAAACAGATTGATGACCGCCCGCGTTGATGTCCTCCTGCTCATGAAATCGTCGGGAACTTGCTGACAAATTCCACTTTCAATTTCATAAAGATATTCTTTCCAGCTTTACTTTTCTTGACTTCGTCTGATACTTTCGAGAAATAGGCTTGATAGGTAAACATGGATCCCGAAGCTCCAGGCATTACTACGGTATGGTATTCCCGTTTTTCTGTTAGTTTCTGATAAAGTCTATTGTATTCGTACATATCCACAATCTGGCCGAAAGATAAAGTGTAATTGAAATAAATCCCTAGCAGCTCACCGGCATGCTCACCATCTTCGGTGCGATCGGCATACTTCCATAAGAAGTCAGCATTGCGCTTACAGGACAAAATTGGCACATGGTAATAAACGCCGTCAATATAAAGACCATTGTCAAATGTATCGCTCATCGTTTACCCCTCCATTACCAACTTTGTGCCTAAGCGTTGATCTTCCTCGTCAATATTCAATTTGAGCAGCCTAATCAGTGCACCCAGATCCCCGTCAGCTTTGATCACAATCGTTGTTCCTTGTGATCCAGATTCTTCTCTAACGATCTGGCGGATCAGATCTTCCGGAGCTTCCAAGTTCCTTCCGCGAGTCTGATCCCCCAGCATAGCTACAAACGGCTTGTTCGGCGGAAGCACCGCGCCTTGTGCTAGCTTCGGGACCCACTTGAATTGAGTTACGTCAAAACCCGTAATATGCCCCAGATTCATGCCAAAATGGGAACCACCGACGAAAGGTACCCAATCCGGAATATCCACCGATATGCTATTGATTGCATCGATCACCGCGTTAATTCCGGTAACAATACCGTCAATGACACCCTGAACGATGTCTAAAATACCATTCCATATACCGGCGAAGATCTGTTGGACACCGAGCCAAGCTTGTTCCCAATTTCCTGTGAAAACACCAGTAAGGAAATTGATAATACCTTCAAGTACCAAAGTAATGTCATCGATAATATTGCTGACACTCCCCAGAAAGCCTTCCAGTAAACCTTTTAAGAAAGCAATCGCAAGCTGAACACCAATCTTCACCAATTCCAAAACTGGTTGAATAAACTCAAACCAAAGGCGAGAAACCTGTTCTCCAAAGCCAATGAGTGCCTCGGTAATTCCTATACCATTTTCATCAAACCACGCAGACAGCTCCTGCAGAGCCTCCATGAGCCAGCCCATGACTTCTACGATCGTTCCGCCGGTCCATGATGCAATCGGACCAAGTAAATTATCCCAGAGCCATTCTGCCACCGGCCGAGTTGTTTCACATACACTATTAAACAGATCCAGCGCAGCAGAGAGTAGATCAAAAAACGCAGGAAGTCCATCCTCAATCACAAAGCTGGACAGCGGCAGAACGATCTCGTCCCAGAACCATTCAAAGGATTCCATCAGCTTGTCGAACAGAGGCTCTATTGATTCCAATAACCCCGCAAGACTGGAAACCAGCGGAATGAAGTTAATCGACTCCGACCATTCCACCGTGGATTCCACGATGTTCTCCAAGCACTCAAACATTCGTTCCAGCATATTGGACAGCGACGTTACAATCCGCTGACCGTTACCTGCGTAGTCCCAGGCTTTCTTCCATGCTTTCCCGATGTTGGTCACGATCTTCACGATTCCATCCCACAGCTTCTTTAGGCGTTCAACAATCGCGGTAAGCTGTTTCCCCAGATCAATCTCTTTCAGATAGGTGTCTGTCGGGTCTGATCCAGATCCTGAGTTTTTGTTTAACACTTCCGAACTGTCAAACGAGGCAAGCTTGCTGCCGGAGGATCCGCTGTCCTTCTTTTTCTTTGCCATTTTGGCATTGGCCTTCGAGATCAGATTAATGCCAGTCAGAGCTTTGATAATCGCAAAAGCGTAATTCAGCACCGTGGCAAATCCGCTGATCAATCCATTGATGATCGGTTCAAAGGCACTACCTAAGCCAGCCCAGATCGCGTCAATCGTATTTTTCAGTTTTTCGTTGTCATCGGTAACGGAAGACACGATTTTTCTGACTGCGCTGTAGGCCATCCTTACCCCTAATACGCCAAGGCTTAACTTTGCGATCCGCTTGATTCCTCTTTTTAAAGAGTTATTGTGCTTCTCTGCGGCCTTCTGGGTTTCTTTAGTTTGGCGGGCTACTTCCGCCTGCTTGGCCGCCTGACTACGCAGCTTCTGATCCTTTTGATCCAGCTTTACTAGTTCACCATTGAGCGAATCGCTCATGGCATTCTCGCGTTGCAGCGCCCCTTCCAGCTCTATTTTTTTGTTGCTGATTTTAGCTGCCGCCTCTGCCTGCAGCTGATCTTCCTGCTGCAGTTTACTGTTGATCTGATCAAGCTTTTCAACCTGTTTCTGATATTCCTTGGTTCCTTCCAGCCTCGTCTGATTGGCAGCTCGCATCGCCTCATTCGCGGCTTCTTGAGCAGCACGATCACGATCTTCAACACTTGCAGATGCCGGCAATTCGTTCATTGCTGCTTGCGCAGCACGATCACTCTGGTCAATAGCTTTCGGATCATTCAGAGTTTGCTTCATTGCTTCTTCGCTCATTTTGCGGGCGCTTTTTTCTGTTTCTTCATAAGCTTCCTGCAGCTTCTTCACTCTAGCTGCAGACTTCTCGATTGCGGAATTCTGTTCATCAATCTCTTTTCCGATTTTGACGGATTCCGCTTCTTTTGCTAATTCCTTTAGCTGCCGTTCGATTTCTTTCCGATCCCTTGCGATCCCATCCGTCTTCAACCGGGTATTGATGCGGATGGAATTTACCGTTTCTGCCATTTATTTACTCACCTCCGTCTAAGAGGGTATCTCCATCATCCAATTTGTTTTCCGAGGACAAAAAAAGCGCATCAAACTTATCGAACGCTTTCTGATCTTCTGCTGTCATTTTTACAGGCAAAGCTAACTGCACTTTTGCTTTTGCCATTCTTTCTCTAGCCTTGCCTTTGTAATCTTTCAGATCACAGGTTCTGATCTCTCGAACACGATTTAAGACACAATCCCCAGATAAGCCATCCAGCAGTGTGATAAAGTGCCACCAGTGCATGGATTCAACGCTTGAGAGGTCAATTTTATAGTCAGAGGCAAACGATGCAATGATGTAGTTCTCATCGGCATGCAAATCCATATCTTTCTGTACACCTGCAACTGAATCTTTACTTTTTCCGCAGCTCAGATACCTCATCAGCAGTTCCATGACCTTATTCAGATCCACTTGAGGGATATCGTTAAGCAGCAGAACAATTACAGCCAGCGATCGCTCGGTGTCGTCAATATCTGGATCCTCAATCACCTCAAAACATTTCAGCGCTGTCCGATAATCGGTATCCAATTCAAAGCGCTGGTCCTCTACTTCGATATACTTTGGATATTCCATCAGGACAACACATCATTTTGCTTCTTCTGATATTTCTTTTTCAGACGCTCTTTGATTGTTTCCGTATTCAGCTGCATTGCTTCAAAATGCGGCTCAAACTGTTCGAACAGATCGTCATACATATCCATGTAATTAGCATCGCCGAACAGCTTCTGCATCGCACCGGGGCAGCCGAAGAAGTCATCCATGATCTGACGATTGCGCTCAAACATTTCTTTGTAGGTATTGAGGATCTGACGTTCCACTGTTCCGAAGAGAGTTCCATTTTCTTTGACATTTTTCTGATTTTCAAGGGCTTTGATCTTTCCGATCGCCACCTGCTTATTCTTTTCAACTTCTTGGAAAGCTTTGTTGCACTTGAATGGCAAGCCAATATCAGCCAGGTCGAAAACAATTTCTGTCCCGTCATCACAAATATTGATCCGGTAAAGATCCTCTTGTTTTCGCGTAATCCGAACTTGATTCATGCTCCTTAATCCTCCTCTTTAAAAGAGAGGCACAAGCTGTCCTTATGCCTCTGTAAATGTCACAACGCCGTTTGCGATCGTTGCTGTCCCCTGGACTGGATCGCCGTCATAGAGCATTGTGTATTCAATCACAACATTTCCCTCACCGCCGAAAGAGTCGATCTGGATCAGGACGTCCTGCTTTTCAGCGTAATATTTTCCAGTTTCTTCTTCATAGATATTGACATTCAGCAGCTGCGCCCGGCAGTCTTCACCGGTTGCCCGTGTCTTCCGGATGTTATCCACAAATTCAAAAATCGGATCGCCCTTAAAGGCAGTCATGCTGATCGGCGTATTCGGAGCGTAAGAATCAATACTGTTTGATGCGTTGTCATCACCGATATATTTTTCTGTGGTCACCTCTGGATTGAACGATGTCGTCAATTCAGTGATACCCTTATTCATCCTCGACCAGGTGGGCTCTGCGGTCGTTGCGGTGTTTAAGAAATGAGCTAATTGTACTCGTTTGATTTTATCCATACTCTCTCCTATTCTACTTCATAGAGTAGCCGGCACTGGATCTGGTACCGGCCGTATTTCATGTTCTGGGCAATACCAAAAAGGTAACCATTACTGGTTATCTCAATCTTGGTCGCTTGTTTTCCTTCGCCTAAATCCGGCAGGTGATCCAGATCATTCTGTTCTTCCAGCCAGTCTGCGAATTCCTCAAAAAAGCCGCTGTTTTCCACATTCATCGCCGCCTCATCGGAATAAGGAAATTTAACAGCAACCGCAAAGGCATATTGCCGCTCTCCTCCGCCGCCGATATAGTTCTGGACGACCGGATTCACCGGCAAAGGTTCAATGGAAACCGATTTTCCTTTTTCCTGCAGAAAGTCCACTTTCACCCGGCTGCCCAAGTTTAAAAGCATCGGGCAATCTGATAGATAGGTTCTGATCGCTTCAATAATCGTCATAGATGTGCATTCCTTTCGATAAACAATCGTGTAGATTCCAGAATCTGCTCGCCTTCTGCTTCCCACATTCGTTCCGTCCAATAAGGCCCTCGCAGAGGTGCTCCCTGATACTGCATATCGCGATCGGTGAGTACCTTCTGTGTGTTTGGCCGTGACCAGTGTCGGCCTTCCTGCGGATCAAAAAAGGATCCCTTACCGGTGATGGGATCGACCATCAACTTACCGAACCAGTGATATCTGGCATAAGGCGTTGTGTAAAAGATCGCGCTAAAATCGGGTGCTGGATGGACGCTATTCTTTAAGATGCCGGCGCGGAAGGGCACATACTTATCCGACAGCCGAATCACTTCAGAAGTAAAAAACTTTTGCACCTTTCCGCCCTGTTCCAGATTTAATCCCCGCAGCAAAACCTCTGTTCCTGCTAAGTGTATGTCGATATTAAAATAAATCTGCGCCATCCGTCAGCTCCCCTTCACGGTGATCCCGTCAAGTTCGCTGCCAACATCGTGTTCCGACACTGACTCCGCGGTGATCCACTCTTTGACGTCTTCCAGCTCTGCCTTACTGCGAATTGCTTTCCATTCACCTTTTGCAATCAGATCCCCGGGTTGGATGTCTGCATCAAGAAACGGAATGACCACCGTCACTGCAGCTTCCTGGTCAACTTTTTTTTAATGATTCGGCGGCCACCGAGATCTACACCAATAAACCCCGCGGATAACAGTCTGGGAATAACCGTCGTCATCCCGATGCCGATAAATGGTTATTGTATGAGGAAACATCGACCTTCACCTTAGTTCTGCTTCTGCGTTTCTTTTTTTTGGTTCTTTGACCTCGGTATATCCAAGATCCTTTAAATAGCGATCCTTGAGCTTATCATTGATCACAATGACTTTCTCATTCTTTTCTACTTTCATTTTCAGCCTCCATATTCCATAAGCGTAACCCCGGCATACAACATGCCGGTCATTCCCAGCCAGGTCTGAATCATTCTTTCCTGTTCCTCCATGCGCTCTTGCTTCGACTGCAGCTGATAGCTCTGCGAATGATCACCCACGGTTTCTGCGGTGATCCGCTTTCCCGAAGCCGTTGCTTCCGCCGCTTCCTTACAAAGCAGGTCACAAAGAGCGCAAGTGCACATCACAAGCTCATCTAGGTTTTGGTACTGCGGCAGGTCAGATCGCCCAAAAGTCCGCTTCCGGAGAATCTGACTTGCCTGAATGCAATACCGATTAAAGCTTTCTTCCTCTTTAATCAATCCACCCTGAAAATCTGTGATGTAATTGCTGAACGTCGCATAGCTTTTCAGCATGATCAATTAGCCGATCAGCTTGACAGCCATCGTCGGATCCAGCGTCTTGATGCCGTACAGGATATCCAGGGAAATGGTATCCGTCTTAGTCTTGATATCATAACCATAGACGACCCGGACGCCCAGACCATTGTGCGAAACAATCGCTGCGTTTTTGTTGCCCAGCGGAAGAGCCAAAGGCCGGCTGACCATCGCAATCGCGTTGCGGTGGAACGCCAGCGAATGAACCTTATTGACGACATAGGCGTCAGCTGCCGTATATTCTTTCAGCAGCGGCATGTCAATCGCTAACGAATCAATCGCGCCGGCAGCTGCGGTCTTATCCTCTGCTGCTCGATACATCCGCCCGTCTAAGATGAAGCCGTCGCCCTTTTTAATCGTTGCGGTTGCCGCGGTAATGCCCGACAGAGACACGGTCTTTGCGTCTTTGACGCCGGTGACTTTCAGTGCTGTCGCCGTGCCCGGAGTTTCCGCCATCGAATATGGCGCGTTCTGATCCATGTAGGTGTCTAGCGTGTAGATTCTGCCAAGCTCCGCATTCCGCAGCGTTTCACCGGTGCCGGCATACGCGACTTTAGACAGATTGTCCGTTAAGGCATAGCGGTACTTATGTTCTGGGTTCAGAACCAGACGGCGCTGCTGCATCGGCACTTTGTTGATATCCAGCTTCTTGCTGATCTTTGCGATATCCTCCAGGTTCGCTGGCTTCGCTGTACCTTCGACAACGTTGGTAATGCTGGCCACTTCATTCAACAGGTCTTCATCCACGGACTGCGCAATGGCGGACATGGCAGGCGTGATCAGCTGCTCGCTGAAATTCTTGATGTCCAATGTCATCTGCGTCGAGGTCACGGCAAAGGTGACGTCGCGATGACGATCCAGCTTCACCGGTACGCCGTCTTCAACGGCGTCCTGCACGATAACTGCACCTGTGAAGTTGTGAGAAACGAATTTTGCCGGCTTCCGCGCGGTGACGGTATCGCCTACTTTTACGAATTCGTCGGAATAGTCACGGTGAACCAGGTTCGCCATGACTAGGTTGTTTTCCAGCACCATCAACGCTTCCCGCGCGATGATCTGAGGTGTTAAAAATGTATTCGGCATGCAAATAGCCCTCCTTTAAAGTTTGCTTCGATACGCAATGTACTCTTCCATCGTCATTTCTTCCGGATTTTTACCCGCCGGCGGTGTCGTACCATTCGGCAGTCCGCCATCCCCTGAGCCTGATCCGCTGCCAAGGATATCCTTGTATTCGTTAGTGAGCGACTCATACTGATCATCCAGACCGCCGGTAATCTTCCCGTTGTCGTCCACGATAATCTTATCCAGATCCACTTTGGCCATCAGCAGATCTGCGGCTTTACCCAGTCCAGCGAACTTGCGGAAAACCGCGCTGTTCTTTGTGTTTGCCAATTTCAGAGCTTTGGTATCGTTGTCGTACTGAGTCTGCAAGGCCGTCAGCTTCGTCTGCAGGTCTGCACTTCCGCTAATCTGTCCCTCCAGTTCGGTGATTCTTTCAAGATTCGCAGTGGTCTGAGCGCCGAATTCTGCCATGATGGTATCCAAGGTGTCGTCTTCTAACTCTAACCCTTTCAAAAATTCTCGAAAGCTTTTCTTTTTCTTCGCCATGTTCTTCCTCCTTCGCTTGGTGTCGCGGTCGCGTCCGCGTGTGATCAAACAGGTTACCCGATCCTATCGTTGCCGGGACACGAGAAAAGGACAGTTTTTTGTCATATCCAGGACAAAGAAAACATGATATGCAATCATGTAATCATCGAAAATTATTGCTTTTTTACTGCTTTTTGCTATACTATAAGTGAATAGGTTGAGGTTGTCTGCCCCTTATTGGCGGAGAGTCTCAACCTATTCTTTTTTTCTTAATACCGCAATCAACTCCTTAGTTTCTCTTAAAACGATAACATCACATTCTCCTCCACTTCTTTTTAGTCGATATGCTACTTGATTTAATATGTCGCTATCTGCTAATGACGTATTATGAATATCTAAAACGATTCCACCATTTTTATTGATTTGCCGCAAAGCTTTTCTGCAACCGTTATCAATAGCGTTTAAGCTTGTAACTTTTTTTATTTCCCAGAATTTACCCCTCCATTTAAAATCAGGAAACTTAATATGTTCTACCGCATAGATTTCTTGTATTTGACGAAATTTTCCACCAAATTTATCATAAAGAAATTTGACCACAGCATTTTCGTGTTCGTGGTCTCTTTCTATGAAACCTTTATCTTTTTTTATTTGGTTTCTTTTTGGTCTAACTTCGTTTAAATATTCGTCAGTAACATCAGAAATTTTTTTCATTTCTTCTAAAGAGAGCTTTGAATTTTCATTTATTTTTTTGAATTTGCCGCTTTCGATCATGGCTTCGGACAAGCTCTGTCCATTCTTAATAAAAATTCGACGACCCCCCACCGTCCGCCAGACTCCTTCTGTTTCATCGTATTTCTTCATAATGCAATTTGCTCCCTTTCAAATTCCCGTGGCAAGCTGTGATCATTGCAGAACCGGATAAGCTGTTTTTGCTTTTCCTTTACCTTTCGATCTGCTTTTACAAAGCCTTCTAGATCATTGCACTGTTCCGCAGCTGCACGGCGCCGCTTATATTGCCGGATGGTTCGTTCCATCGCGCGCTGCTGATCCAGCAGTTCCCGACGCTGTCGATTCTCCTGCAGGTCAATCTGCGCTTGTCCCGGCGTAGAAATCCCCGGCCAGAATAAGAAAGCACGATGACGACAATTCACTCCCGCGAAGCCTTGAATATCTCCGTAACCCGTTGTTTCCACAAAGTTCGGATACTCATCACTGCTTCCTTCAATTAGGTAAACCTTTCCCTGCCATCCGGCATGGTTAGCGATCGGATTCGTATCGCTTACCCTGGCTCCCAGATGACTGGAAATCTCCAAAGCATTGACACCGTTATCCTCTGCAGCTGCCAGAACTGCCCGGTTTGCCGTCTGATGAACTGCCGTCAGCGTGTCCCGGCGCACTGCCGCTTCGATCGAGTAATGAATGATCTTTTCTTCACCCGTAAGCGGATTAATTCGCTTATAGGTAGCCCCGTAGATACCCTTGTCAGCCATTTTCTGCATAGCACGGCTGATTGACTGCCCATAGCTGTAAACGCCGCTGGCGGTCTCTAAATAAGCTGTATTGAGGATAGTCATGTACGATTGCCGGACACTCTCCTGGGCAGCTGTCTGGATCATCTTAAAACTCTCTTTGAGTTCCTGATAGCTATGTTCAAAGGTTGCAGCCATCGCGGGACTTTGCATCATCGTTTCCAGATCAATCCCCGCTTTGATCTGGAAACGATGATGCAAAG
>PVML01011374.1_pt1 | contig 21475 bp, 21 predicted proteins | sample 1853371 | NCBI WGS metagenome assembly PVML01 (sample SAMN08533508, study PRJNA380276) | Human gut metagenome, whole genome shotgun sequencing project. | isolation source: participant 1, chromium library | host: Homo sapiens | collected 2017 | reverse complement strand
TCGTGGCTTCGCTCATATTGCATTGATGAAGGACTTCTTCAAAAGGAAGTCTTTTTTGTTCCCAGGCGTGGACGATTTTTCCAAAATCATCCGGGACTTCCTTTTCAGGTCTGCCGAATTTCACCCCTCTTGCTTTCGCTGCGGCGATTCCCTCAGCCTGCCGTTTCTTAATGTTTTCACGCTCATTCTGCGCTACAAAGGATAGGATTTGCAGCACAAGATCAGCAATAAAAGTTCCCATCAGGTCTTTACCGTTTCGAGTATCCAAAAGCGGCATATCCAACACACAAATATCGATACCGATTTCTTTCGTGAGAATACGCCATTGTTTCTGAATTTCCTCATAATTACGTCCCAGTCGGTCAATGCTTAAAATATACAGCAAATCCCCGGCTTTTAACTTTTTTTTTTTTTTTTTATAATTGGGACGGTCAAAATCCTTGCCGGACTGCTTGTCCCTGAAAATATTTTTCGCAGGCACCTCTGTCTCCTGCAGGGCAATCATCTGCCGTTCTTCATTCTGATCAGTGCTGGATACCCTTACATATCCGTAAATATTCATATCTTTGTTTCCTCCATTTTTCAAAATCATTATAAAAAAAGAGAACAGGAACCGCTATTTACCGTTCCTGCTCATGGTGTTTGGGCTTTCTTTGTTGATCTGTTTTTTTTCGCTGCTGTTTCTGCCGCAAGCGTTCACGCAGAGAGCGTGCTTCCATTTCTTCGTTCAGCAGTTCGCCGACATCACGCCTGCTTTCAAACATCATCAGCAGATTATATTTATCGCCATAGGCTTCCTGCACACGCTGTATGGAATTTCGTTCATGGTCGGAGCGTATCGCCAGCCTTGCTTCATACAGCTTCGCAGGGTCAAACTCTGCCGCCTGCTCTTGCAGCTTTGTATACTCTTTAAGGGCATTGTTCAGTTCTTCGGTATACCTTGCTTCGCTTTTTTCCAACTTTTTTAGTTCAGACTCCAAGGTTCGGATTATCTTACGGAAACTGTTAGCAGTAGCATCTTCTGGAAATTGTATTTGCTGAAACAGAACATCTTTTTCAGAACGCAGTTCTTCCAAATCCTCTGTCAGTTCTGCAATTCGTTTTGCAAGGTCACGGTGTTTTAGAACATGAATGACCGGCGTTCCCTTTTTCTCCATCAGCGCAGTTTTTTTCTCCTTGAACTTCTCCTTAGTCTTATCTGCAAGGACCATATATTCCGCCATATCCTCACGGTACAGATTCAAAGATTGCTCCATGCTGTGCTTTCCATTTCCGATGTGCAAAAGCTGATATTTGAAAATAATCATATTTCCACGCAGCTTTTCCATTGCTTCCGCAACAGCAGGAACAGTATTTTTAACCGCTTGCATCAGCTTGTTAACTGTCGCTTTCAGCTCACACAGCAAGGTATTGTCAACCTTAATCTGACGGTTGATTTCGCACCGTTCAGAGATAATCCCCCTTCTCTCCAATGTCTGAGCAACTACACCCTCGTGAATGGTCGGTTGCCCATCCAGCCCCCGATCTGCATGGCTACGGTGATCGATACGGGCACCGTGACCATATTGCTGCAAATAACGGTTTGTTACTTCTGCCCATGCCTTACGCCATTCTATAAGCTGTTCCTCACTGTCCCAACGCTCAGAGATGGGATTTTGCCTGCCAAACTTAGTGCTTTTAGGATATTTATTCACACGCTCATAGCCTTGTGCTTCGGCGGCAGAGGGTGTCGTATACATTTTCTTTTTTCCGACCTTATACTGATATTGCTTTTCCCAACCGGCTATCTTCGCCGTCTTAAACTCGGCGGCGGTAAAGCCCCGTTCTTCTCCGTTCCTGACGCAAAGATATTCTTTCTCAGTCTTGTACTGCCATCTGCCGTTTGCGTCTAACGGACGTACCGTCACCATAATATGAGAGTGAGGATTATGACCGGGAGGATCAGGATCGTGAATCGCCACATCCGCACACATTCCATCGCTAACGAAATTATTTTGAATAAAATCAATCAATAACTCTTTCCATTGATCTTTGGTAAGTTCAACAGGGAGTGCCAAAACGAACTCACGAGCAAGGCGGCTGTCCCTTGTCTTTTCGTTTTCCTCAACAGCGTTCCAAAGTATACCTCTGTCTTTCCATTCGGTCGGAGCGAACTTCGGCAGAAACACCTCCTGCCACACAAGCCCTTTCTTCCGGGTGTAGTCGTGCCGCACTCCATCGTAATCGTTCAGAATGTTAGAGCAGCTCAGATATGCAGAAGCAGCAACAGCAGATCGCCCCGCACCTCGGCTGATAACTTTTGCTTCTAAATGATAAATCGCCATTCTTTTTCACCGTCCTTTCGTTCTTTTTTCTGTTTCTCTTTCCTAAAGAGAAAATGGGTGTGCCGAATAACATGGCACACCCATAGCTGCGATAAAGCTGCCAGTGGCAGGTTTTCGCAGGCAGGCGGCGAGATAAGGGGCAGTATGCCACCTCATCATTTTGCTGACAAAGCAAAATAAAGAGCCGTCTGCACAGGCGATGTTCGCTTGCGACATTGCCCGCCCCCTCTGGAGAAATGTCTGAAAAACAGTTCGTGAAGAGCGCACGAGCCCGACCACCTGGAGGGATACCACCGCCTGCTTTAGCAGGTGGTGAGTAAGTGCGCCCTTCGGGATAGAAGAGAAGCGCCCCGGTTGCCCGGAGCGCATAAAATCATCGTATTGCTTTGAATACCTCGCACAAAAATTCCTCCAACTGTTCCAATGTCATCTGTGTTGTATGAGGTAATGCTTTCTCCAAAATCGCCCCCTCCTGGATCAGCCGCCGTGTCCTTGCTTTTCGCTCCTTATTTCGGTCACGCATCTGCGCTTCCTCCAATCGGTGCTTCGCCTGTAATAGTTTCTTTTCGTTTTCAGTCATATAGAATCCTTTCTGCCAAAGATGGCGGCAAACGCAAAACGGCGGCCTGTGAGATTTTTCTCACAAGCCGCCGTTAGCGTCATTCATTATGCTGTTTTCTTTTCCGGTTCTTCCGTGTGCTGAATTTCCTGCAATACCGGCTCGGCTTTTGCCGCCCTCTTTGCTGCGTTGCGTTCTTTCTGCATCCTGCGGTTAGCTGCCGTCCTGCAAGCATCCGAACAATATTTCGTGTCCGATCTTGTTGTGATAAAGGTACTGCCGCAGTTCTCGCAAACACATTCTCGACTTCTGTTTTCAGCCGCTTCCTGCCGATAAAATCTTGCACGACAGTTAGGGGTACAAAACAGAGTGTTTGAACGCTTGGATTCAAATTCTTCGCCGCAGCATTTACAGGTCAGCTTAAACGGCTGGCCAACGGCGTGTTCTCCGGCCTTGATTTTCTGATAGCGTTCACGGCTCTTAATGCGGTGTCTGCGAAGCTGCTCCTGCCGTTTGGCTTCCTCTGCGGTCAGCTCCGGCTCAGGCAAATCAAAGCGCCCGATGAACTTCAGATAAATCTCCACTTCCTGCACACGATCTCCGTCAATCTTTTCCGGGGAGTGGACGATGATCTTGTCAATAAACTCGTTTATCATGGTCGTGGTCAGCTCCGAAAAGTCGGTGTACTTCTTCGCCAGAGAAAGGAACTGCTCCGCACGGTCAGTATCTTCCTCAAAGCAGGACAAACGCTGCTCCGCTTCGGCAACAGAAGCGACAAGGGCTTTTTGCTCCGTTTCATATTCCGCAAGCAGACTGTCAAAGCGTTCATCGGAGATCCGCCCAACAGCAAAGGTTTCGTAGAGCTTTTTAATGATGTTGTCCAGCTCAGTGATGCGCTTGCGGTCTTTGTTCAGCTTGCGCTTGGTTTCCTTTGCTGCCTCCGCCTGTCTGATCTGAGAAGCGGAACGCACCTTTTCCATAAATTCATCTGGATTGGTGATGGCAAAGGTGCTGGCTGTACGGACGGTTTCCAGAATCAGCTCTCTGAGTGCTTTTGTTCTGATATAGTGGCCGCTGCAAGCATGGGTGCGTTTTTGATGTGCCAGCGTATAAGAGGAACAGTCATAAAAGTCGGAGGGGTAGGGATTGTTCTCCGTGCCGCCTCTGGAACGGTGGTTGGTCATTTTCGCTCCGCAGTCGGCACAGAACAGAAGTCCTGTTAGCGGATTTGCTTCGCCCAGAGTATCATGCCGTCTTGGTGTTTTTCGCAGTTTCTGTGCAAGCTCCCAAGTTTCCTTATCGACAATAGCTTCATGGGTATCTTCAAAGATCAGCCATTCCTCTTTGGGGTTCATCACGGGATTTTTGTCTTTGTAGGACTGCTTATGAGAACGGAAGTTGACCGTATGCCCCATATATTCGGGTTTGGAAAGGATGCTCCCGACAATATAACCACTCCAGTTATACGGGTTAGGAAATTCCTCCTTGCTTTTCCAAATGCCCTTGTTCTGTTTGCCAAAGTAAACGGCAGGCGTTTCTACCTTATCGTCATAGAGAATACGGGCAATATCATACGGGCCTTTGCCCTCAATGGTCAGACGGAATATCCTGCGGACAACCTCTGCCGCGTCCTCGTCGATATACCAACTGTACTTGTCACCCGGCTTTTTCTTGTAGCCATAGATGGCACAGTTGGTAGTGGGCTTACCCGATTCGCCTTTTACACGGATGGCAGTGCGCTGTTTGCGGCTCAAATCACGAAGATACCACTCGTTCATGATATTGAGGAACGGTGCAAACTCATTGCTGTTCTGGTCATCGCTGTCCACGCTGTTGGCAATCGCAATAAAGTGAACTCCATGCTCACGGAAGAATACCTCCGTGTAAAAACCGGTCTGCAAATAATCTCTGCCGATTCGGCTCATGTCCTTTACGATCACATGGGCAACTTTGCCGGCTTCAATATCTGCTTCCAACTGCTTCCATGCAGGGCGATTGAAATTGCCGCCGCTCCAACCGTCATCGGTGTAATGTTGGATATTCGTGTAACCTTTCTGCTCGGCATAGCTTTTGAGGTATTTTTTCTGATTGACAATGCTGTTGCTATCGCCAACCTGGTCATCGTCACGGGAAAGTCTCTCGTATAATGCCGTAATCTTATTGGGATCTTGTCCCACAGTCTGTTTCACGCTCATCATGATGCGCTCCTTTCAGACTGTCGGCTCATTTGTGGTACACCCATTATATCACATTTTCCGTCATTATCCAGCGCTTCATTGCGAACAATGCGCAAAATTTTATCTTCCATCGTTTCGTGTTCGGTATCGCTGAACACCACTTTTACCTTATAGGTGGTGCCGCCAATACGGCGGGTCATATAAGAAAAGTTTCTGTTTTCGTTTTTTACCATAGGCAGTTTACCTCCGTGTTGAAAAATTCATAAAATTCTCGTATAATAATTTTAGTTCCGACGCCGTGTAACCATTTGTGCGGTTAAAAGTGAGTCGGCAGTATAAATGCCTTGCCGATAGAGAAACGCCCTCCAAAAAGCCTTGTGGCACAAGACTTTTCGAGGGCAAAACGGTTACATCTGTTGTTTTTTCTCCCGGTGCTTACGCACCCTTGCTGCGGTCTGCTGGCGGCGTGCTTCTTCGGCACATTTTCCCGAGCAGTATACCCGTTTCCCATCAACAGGGAACGGTTTGCCGCATTGCTTACAGTTGGTGGTTGGTGTGCGGGTGAATACAGCTTCCAGCTCCGCATCTTCCGGCAGGACAGACTTGCGGAAATAGCTGCACAGTGCGCTGTTGGTATAGCAGATACCAAACATGGGACATTCGTAGTCCAGCGGCAGACAGCCGTATTCCTTGTCGTGGTTGGCACAGAGAGAAGTAATCAGCTTTTTAATCCGCTGCTTCTCCCGGCCTGTCAGTTCACGATGGTTGTTCGACATAGGCAGTTCCTCCTTTCTTTAGTGTCGGAAGTAATCTAATTAAAGACAAAATATATTACTCCCTCGCCAATAGGAGAAATATCGGGTGTTTAGCGGAACTGTTTTTACGGAGAATTTCAGAAAATTTCAAAAATATTTTTGAAGGGAGGTGTCTGCGGTGTTTGAGGATGATTACAGATATGTAGATGAAGCCGACGATTTTGAGTACATAGATGATGACGAGGAAGAAGATGAAAACGCCCTCTGGGACGACGAAGATGCCGTGGATGCCGAGATAGACAATCCTCCCGACAAACCTAAACGAAAGCGAAAGAAGAAAGATACCGAGGACAGCAGCGACGAAAGCTATCCGGAGGAAGCAGAAGCTGATGCAGCGGAACAGGCACAGCGGCAGATCGCTCTGGAGCAGAATATCATAGACAGACTGGAAGCCGATGCCGCAGAACATCCCTTTGAGGACGATGCCGGGGACGAGGAACCAGAACGCAAAAAGCTGAAACGGGAACTGCGGGCAGAAGCACTTGCCCGTCTGGAGGATGCTGCCCGAACACAACGGGATTTTGAGAATGTGATTGCTTGGTGGGATAAGCTGGACGCCAACCGGGAGCGCAGAGAACGCTATCACGAACTCAGCCGCAGCGGTGACGATGTTCCTCTTGATTACGGTGCATCCGCCAATGAACTCTTTTTCCCGGATACGCTGAATGATGTTCTGGAAAAGCAGATACGCAAGGGCGATTTCATTGACGCAATTTTCTATTGCCCTTACGATATACACGAGCTTGTGACAGAGGAATATCTGTCTGAAATCCTGTTGGAGCTGAAAGAGGATCACAAAGAACTGCTGTTCCTGTGGGCTGTCCGGCTGTTCAGTTCCACAAGGATTGCCGCTATACGACAGCAGAGTGACCGCAACATCCGCAAGATACGCAACACAATGATGAAAAAGATACGAAAAGAGCTGCTTTCCGCCCTTACGGATAAGGCGGAAAAGCAGCTGCCAATGACCTTGGTGGAAAAGGCTTTTTTATCAGACATCGGAAAAGCGGTTGATACAGAAGTACAGAAATAGTATAATGTTAATATGAATTAGAGTTATTGGGGTTACAATAGATAGCGGAGGGTTTTACTTATGAAACACCTTTTTGAACTTACCAGTTCCAACTGGGTGCGATATAGTGAATATGAATGGAAAGCGGCGGAGGACGGCACTCTGTTCCTTACACCTACGAAAACGGCGCAGCCGAGCATTTACGACCCGCTGAGCGAGTATCAGCGGATCGTCTTGGATGCTATTAACATCGGGCGTATGGGCATGAGCAAGAAGCCGGATGCTGAAATTCAAAAGGCAATTCAGCAATTTGCCGTAAAGTACGGCCTGTTTGGTCTGATGACTGCGCTTCCGACCACGCCAAGCTTTATGGACTATGAAGCGGTGTATCTGCCGAAGAATCATTTCATCAAAGAGGAAACCATGTCCACGGAGGACTATCTGGATTTGTTCTTTCCCTTTGATAAGCTGGATGTTATCAAGCGTGGCGTAGAGTCCATGTGGAATATTCAGAATGACCGCATTATGATGGCGCTGGCCATGACCATGACAGACAAGCCCATGGCAGTCAATATGAGCTTTCAGCGGGAGTATGCTGAAAGCTATGACTGGATGAAGCAGCAGTTTATTGATTGGGCATTTACCTATGTCAACAGTTTCCTCTATTATGAGGACTACGATATGCTGAATGACGATGCCCGACGGATCATGCAGGAGAGTATGGCGGCTTTTGGTGGAAATGCGCCTACCTACCACATTGCCCTGCTGGACAAGCCGACAATCGTATGGGATTTTCATTCGCTGCTGCTTGGTATACAGATGATGTTCAGTTTCATGCTGACCGACAGCGACAATCCGATCCGCCTTTGCAGGCATTGCACCAAAGCCTTTGTTGCAAGCAGACCGAACGCCGTATTTTGCAGCCCTCAGTGTAAAAACAAGCACAATGTTTACAAGAGTCGGGCAAAGAACAAGAACAAGGAATAGGAAGGGAATGGATATGAAAGAAGAATACGGACTGACTCCCTACGAAACGAGGGAAATCCTGTTTTATAAAACTGACAACGGCGATGTTCGGGTTGAAATCCTTTTGTATCAGGAAAACCTGTGGCTGACACAGGCGAAAATGGCTGAATTGTTTGAAGTCCAGAAAGCTGCTATTTCAAAGCATCTGAAAAACATCTTTGAATCCGGCGAATTGCTTGAAGAATCAGTTGTTTCCAAAATGGAAACAACTGCGGCAGACGGCAAGCGGTATAATACCAACTACTACAATCTGGATGCCATTATCGCTGTCGGATACCGTGTAAACTCCAGAAAAGCCACCATGTTCCGCATTTGGGCAAACCGGGTATTAAAGGAGTTCATCATCAAGGGTTATGTGATGGATGACGCACGGCTGCGTGAGCCGGAAAACTTCTTCGGCAAAGACTATTTTGAGGAACAGTTGGAGCGCATCCGTGATATTCGCTCCAGCGAACGCCGCTTTTATCAGAAGATTACGGACATCTACTCTCAGTGCAGTGCAGACTATGATGTGAACAGCCCCATTACGAAAGAGTTTTTTGCCACGGTGCAGAACAAGCTCCATTACGCTGTCACCCACCATACAGCGGCTGAGATTGTCTATGGAAGAGCCGACAGCACAAAACCCAATATGGGCTTAACTACTTGGAAAAACGCTCCGCAGGGCCGCATCCGCAAATCGGATGTTTCGATTGCCAAAAACTACTTAAACGAAGCGGAAATGTCCAATCTGAATGAGATCGTGACGATGTATCTGGACTATGCCGAAAGACAGGCACGGCGGGGAAACATCATGTATATGCAGGATTGGGTGAGCCGTCTGGATGCGTTCCTCCAGTTCAATGAAGAAGATATTCTGCATGACAAAGGCAAAGTGACCGCTGCCATTGCAAAAGCATTTGCAGAAAGTGAATTTGAAAAATTCCGTGTTTTGCAGGACAGAACATATCAGAGCGACTTTGACCGGCTTGTGGCAAGCATCGAAGAAAATGACGAATAAGCAAGCTGATGAAATAATTATTGTGGCGGCAGCGGATTTATCCGTTGCCGCCTTGATTACCACCAAACGCCAGCAAACGCGGCGGTCAAGGGCGGCGGTACGCCGTTCATCGGAGTGCCGCAAAGCGGCACGGAGACCCTTGATATTCGGCTTTGTTGGTGTTACCTACATAACGTAAAAAGCCCACGCCTCCGATTTTTCTTGTCGGCAGCGTGGGCTTTGATTATGTTGTTACTGGTCATATACCAATTCGTGCAGGACAATTTCTTCCGCACGGTTACGGATGCTATTCATGCGGCGTACCCATTCCATTTGGTCAGCCGCTTTGAGTGCTTCGGTCACGCCCTCCTGCTTCGCCATAGCGAGAACGATGATTTCCATACTTTCGTTACAGGCTTGGTCGATTTCGGACAAATGCTTGAACAGCGTACCCTCCATCACATAATTGGTGTAAAGAATTTTTCGGTGTTCTTTCAGATAGCTGCGGCGCATACGCCCATATTTGCCGATCTGATAATCGCCGTCATTTGGCAAAACAAGGTTTGGGATGAGATAATCGCCCACTTGACGATATGTACCGCCCATTTCCTCAAATAGAGATTTCATAAGCAACAGCTCCTTTCTGCGTTGAATTTGTAGCGGTTATATGGCTTTTCTGCTCCTTTCCTACAACTGCCTTTCAATTCACCACAAATGAGCCGCAGTCATATGTATTAGATGGCAGAAACCACCCTTTACATATTAACTCTTGTTTTTTGATTTTCTTGAAATCCGCATTGTTTTCTCAATGGGCAATGTTTACATTTCTCAATATCAAAATAATGGTTCTCTCGAAGTACAGCACCTTCTTCCCTGGCTTTCCTCACACCATTTCTAGCTACTCGAATTGACATTTCTCCATTTGGACAAATATATCTTCCGGCATCTTTATTATATTCAAAGCCTTCCATTTTTCTTACATTTCCATCACTTACAGTTTTACTGATTTTAGCTACCAGTTGAATATCATTTTCATTGGCATAGACTATATTTTCTTATTCTGCATAAGCACCATCCCCTATGACGGCTTCGACTTCGATTCCATTTTCCTTCGATTTTTCGATTAATTTCTGAAGCTCTTTCCCATCATGCTTTTCTCCCGAAGTGACTGTGGCCCCTGTAATTATTCTTTCGGGTGTCATAGCTATATGTGTTTTATATCCAAAGAAACTACTATCTGCTGTTTTATGACCTGTTTTTGCTTCTTCATCTTTAGAAATTTGTAACTGTTCATCTGTATCTTCTGTTAATTCTTCCAAATAATTCACTTTCAATCGAATATGTTCGTATGTTATTATTTTTTCATCTTTTTTTATTAATTCTATCAATTCATGGGCAATACTATGTAATATCCTCAATCAATCCTGTTTTTTCTTTCTTCTTTGGCATCTTGGTGGTATAGGATTCATCCAATGAATAGACACTTTTTCTTAATTCCTTTGCTTTCTCAATTAACACTGTTCTTATTGACTTTGAATTGTATCTCGATTCCGTATGGGTAGAATCGACTATAATCGCTTTCGATAACTGGATATTGTTCTCTTTTGCGATTTGTAGAGTATGAGTGATTAACTTATCCAATAGAGTTTCATCCTGTAGTCTTAGTTTTCTAAACTTAGTTAAGGATGAGGGATTGATGACTTCTGCTTCGGGGGATAATCCCAAAAAGAATTTAAAAGCCATATCTGTATAGGAACGGGCTACTAAGTCGGCATCGGATAATTCATAATAGGATTTTAGGAATAGATACTTAAACATCATGATTGGATTATTACTGAGTCTGCCATTATCTAAGCAATACTTTTCTGTTACTTCATCCATGACATAAGAAAAATCATCTAATTCGCTGAATTTACGAAGCGGATGATCTTTGTTTATTATCAAATCATATAATCCTGAATACATACTTAAGTTTTCGTTTATATTTCCTATCTTCCACCTTTATCCATTGACTTCCATCTCTATTATACGATTTCCTTCTCTTTTTCTCTATGATTAACAACTCTACATTTCTTTGGTACGAAAAAAAGACAATTGTATCAGTTTACAACTGTCTTTGTGATTGCTTAGGGGACTTTTTCAGCAGTCTCGAATTTTCCGTCTTTTTTATTTTTTTGTAGAGTAATAAAACTCACAAGCAGGATAATTTTGATAATTTGAGAAATCTTCGGAATCTCCTAAGTAGTACAATGTATTTTCTTCAATCACAAAATAACCTGAGAAAGCTTCCCCTTCAGTAACAAAGTCATTGTAGGATTCAGGACCATCATATCCATAACTCTTAGGGCTAGCATATTTCACAGAGAATTTATAAATATGATCACCTAATGACTGATATTTTCCATCTAGCCATTCAGAATATTCTGTTTCTAATTTACTGGTAATGTGAAGTCTTGCAAAATCATTTTCTGAAGGATACAAGATGAAAACAAGACTATCTCTTAGAAAATTAGATTCTCCTTCTGGTAAATTGAAACGATTATCAATTTCTTTTTCTTTCCACTGATGACACACATAAGCGAAAACTGTTTCAGGATAATCCGAAAAAAGCTGTTCTTCGGGATTAGAACTTGGTAGGGGACTACTAATTGTTGGCTCTGGATCAGAGGAAGGAAATACTAATTCTTCTTGATTGACTGAACATCCGATGAATAATAAAAGTAATAAGAATAAAAATATAATTTTTTTCATTTTTTCCTCCAAGTCCATAATAGCGTTTTTTCTTTTTTGTCTTTATATTCGATTTGCTTTTGGATCGTGCCGGCATGTAAAGCCTGAGCTGTTGAAACAGGTCGACGATGATTGGGTTGCGGCGCACCGAACCGATAACATCAATATCATATTCCTGAATTGGCTTTCCCTCAAACATTCCACCCGGTGATTGAATTTCCAGATGTTCAGCATACATATCAATGTGTATTTCACTACCAAGGATGATGTAGTCCTGATGGATCAGGGCATTAACCAAGTCTTCGATCACTGTCCTGTCGCTTCACAAACATGATCTCTGGAAATAATGTTTCTTTTATTGTGCTCGCAGTTCTCACTGTACATAAATCTTCAAGTTTACACCCATGCGATTTGACGATTTCTGAATCATCCAGCAAAATTAAGAGTTTGTTGGGTAGATCTTTAGCGGCTTGGCGATAATAATTAGATTTCATCGTGTTCATTACATCATCACTGATATCAATCACATAGACGCTCAACAACACGTCGCGTCGCTGGTTTTTTTATTTTTGACCAAAGTTCTAATACTTCGTTTTTTTATCTTCCGCTCAGTCGTTTTGATGCAGCGCCTGGGTGTTCAGCGTGACGTGAAAATCCTCGGCCAGCGCGATGAAATCCTCCGTTGTGATCGTCTGCCGCTTATGCGGAGTGACGGAAAGCACCTTGATCAAAATCTCGGCAGATTTCTCAATCGTGTGCATCAAGCCGAACGTTTCATCAAAATCGGTTCCTGAACAGAACAAGCCGTGGTGCGCCCAGACAACGGCGTTCACCTGCTCCATCTGCACGCTCGTGGCCTCGGCGATCGCCCGGCCGCCCGGCACCATCCATTTCACCACGCCTACCCCCTCTGGAAACACAACCGGACATTCCGTCGCCATTTCCCACAGCTCGCGCGTAAAGACTGCGGGATCCAAAGGCAGGATAAACGTCAGGGCGATCAGGTTGGCTGGATGGGCGTGATAGATCACACGGTGTTTCCCCTGCGTGACGCGTTTTTTCACCTCATGATTCATAAGATGCGTCGGCAGCTCGCTGGTTGGTCTTCCGCCTTCGGTCAACCCCCAGACAATCCGGTACTGCGTGCCGTCGGTGCTGATCTCAATGATCGCCAGATTGGCGGCCGGATTCAGTTCGACGTTGCGCATATATTTGCCGCTTCCCGTCACAGCGAAGAACTCGCCGGCCAACCCCGGCACCTTCGCCGTGATCGGCTGCCAGGGCTGATCAAAGCTCAGCTGACCGCGAATCGCCTCAAGCTCGGTCTGCGGAATGCGGTACGACAGATTGCCGCCGTTGCGCTCGTGCCAGCCTTGCCGGAAACCGTCGCCGCACATCCGAATCATGCCCTGCATCCAGGGTGTTTCTAAACATTTCATGCTTGTTCCTCTTCCTCTCGTTTTGCCAGTACACGGCATTCATAGTCCTGTACTTCCTTCAGCCATTCCGACTCGCCCGGAACGCCCTGACGTTGACAGAATACATCCCAGACCGCTCCCAGCGGCGCCATTTTCAGTTGTTCCTGCAGCGCCATCAGCTCAGTGAAACGGCGCTGCCTTTGCAGCCCGGCCAGCGTTACCTGCGGCGTTAACAGGGCATTGAGCAGCGCTTTCTGAACGCTGCGCACGCCGATCACCCAGGCCGCGATGCGGTTGATGCTGGCATCAAAATAATCGGTCGCAATGCGGATCCGGCGAACGTCGCTGCGGATGATTTCCTGAGCGATCTGCCGCGTTTCATCGTCATACAGCACGACGTGATCGCTGTCCCAGCGCACCGGCCGGCTGATATGCAGCGCCAGCTCGTCGCTGAACAATAACATCGATGAAATTTTATCGCTGATCATTTCCGTCGGATGGTAATGCCCGGAATCCAACAGGCAAAGCAGCTGGTTCCGCGCGGCGTAGTTCATGTAAAATTCGTGCGAGCCGACAGTGTAGCTTTCGATCCCAATGCCGAACACCTTCGATTCTACGGCGATCTTCACCTTCGAGCGGTCATAATCCAGCGTCAGAATCTGATCGAGCGAAGCTTTTAAGCGGGCGCGCGGAGACGTCCGGTCGGCTGGAATATCCTTTAATCCGTCGGGAATCCAAATGTTGACCAGACTTGTGTCCGCAAGCTGATCCGCAAAGGCTTCAGCGATTTTGATGCAGGCCTGACAATGGCGGATCCAGAACTGCCGGATTGCTTCATCTTCGCTGGAAAGGGTCGCAGCCTCCGCCAGCGGATGTCCGAACAGCGTCGGATTGAAGTCCAGCCCCAGTCCGTTTTCCTTCGCGAAATCGATCCACGGCTGGAAATGCTCCGGCTTCAGCTGATCGCGGTCCACCTTTGGGCCAGGCTCAAACACGGCATAGCTGGCATGCAGGTTCAGCCGGTGCTGTCCGGGGATCAAGTGCAGCGCCGTTTCAATATCCTGCTTCAGCTGCGTGAAATTCCGCGCGCGGCCGGGATAATTGCCGGTCGCCTGAATCCCGCCGGAAACCGCCCCGGCACCGTCGAAGCCGATCACATCGTCGCCTTGCCAACAATGAATCGAGATGGGAATTCCGGCAAGCATGTTCAGCGCCGCTTCCACATCGACTCCCAGAAGCGCATAATCCGCAGCCGCCAGCTGAAATCTTTCTGATGAAGCCATCATATTCTTTCCTCCTTTTGAAGAATATTGGGATCGGAAATCAGGACGTTCCGTCATGCTCTGATCCTCTCCTTATTCCTGTTATTTCAAATAGAACACCGGGATTAAGTCCACACTGACCGGACTGTTGTCGGGGTTCGTTTCCATCAGTTCCGCCATTGAATCCCACCATTTCCGGCAGATTTCCGTCTGGGCCGAAGCCGCCCAGCGTTCCTCATCCTCAATCTGCAGCACCGCGAACAACGTCAGCGTTTCCGGCTCGAGAAAAATCGAATAGTCATGCCCGCCGTAGTCATGGATCATCTGTTTCATCTGCGGCCACAGCTCATCATGCCGCCGTTTGTACTCCGCTTCCTTGCCAGGGTATAATTTCATTTTAAACGCTTTGCGAATCATGTTGCCAACCCCTTTCCGCGCATCTTTGCACGCCTTATTTTCCAGTTTCAGTATAGCAGAAATCGAACGGGAAAAACGAAAAGCTTCGCCGTTTTCCAGGAAAAACAGCGAAGCGGTAAAAGGACAGGTTGACGGAACAGGAATTTTCGTTATCCCGCAGTTCAGATTTCTTTCCCCAGCTGCACGCCGGCCTGAATGATCTGATCGATGTAGCGTTTTCTGACCTCCGCGAAGTTCACGCTGCCCCAGCTCCAGCTGGTGTTGGTTTCAGGCAGCGGATGACCGTCCGACGCCAACAACATCGCTGCGGCCGGGATGCCGTAAACCGCGCAGACCTGAAGCAGGGCAGCGGCTTCCATGTCGACTCCGGCACAGCCCCGCGCGCGCCAGGCGGCTTCCTTGTTCATCGTCTGACGATACACCGCATCGGTGGTCACGGTATCTAAAGCTTTGACCGGCAGCGTTTTCGCCATCGCCTGACGCAGAAAAGCGCACAGCACCGGATCTGCCCCCGCACATTCGCCGTTTTCCACATAGTGTCTGGACGTACCTTCCTCGCTGTAAATCCGCGCCGGAATCAGAACGTCCCCCACCTGCGCCCGGGGATCGAAAACACCGCACAAGCCGGCGACGATCACCTTCTTTACGCCGAGCGCCAGCACAGTTTCCAGCGTATCGACCGCCGCCGGCGCGCCGTAGCCGCCTTTCGTAAAGCAAACATGCGGAGCATCCCGCAATTTCAGACATGGCGGATTATCCAGAAAACAGGGCAGATGTTCGCTGATCACCTCACAAGGGTAATCCTGACACAGCTGATCGAGCGCCCGCCCCATTTCAAACAGCACGCACACCTCCGGCAGAACCGGCGGCGCTGAAGTTCCATGACTGCTTTTCACATGCCGCTGGGCCGTGATCACCGCTTCGCTGCGGTCTTCCGGATCAAGCCAACGCATCCGGATTCTCCGTTTCGCGCGCGGCCAGAATGACCGGAATCATCATTTCCTCTACGCCTAAACCCGCGTGCTGCCCCTTAAACGGCGGCTTCCCGTTTTCCCACAGCCCCAGGCAGCTGGAACCGATCGCGACCGCGAACACATCGCCGAGGAATTCCCGCGTCCGCGGATGGAGCGGCCCAGGACCGAACAGACCTTCGTCCAGCCAGGTTTGCGAAGGTTTCAACAGGAACCGGCCGCCGTATTTCCGTTCAAACTTTTCCGTGAACTCCGCCAGCCGGCCATCCTTCACAAAAAACGCCGTGCCGCGTGGTTCCACCGTCGGGCCGAAACGCAGGCAGTCCAACAGCTCAGGCTCCTCTTTCAGGTTGATGTTGTCGACGTCGACCTGTCCATGATCGGCGATGATGATCAAACCGGTCCTTGGATCCAGCTGACTGGCCAGCCTGCGGCAGCGTTCGTCGATCTGCTTCAGTTCTTCCGCACACGCTGGATCCGAGGGGCCTTTCACATGCATCAGGGAATCGAAGTGGTCCCAATAGGCGTAGATGAACTGCGCGTCCTGAGCCTGGCTGTGCGCGGCGATCTGACCGCACAATTGATCGAAGCTGTGCGCCCCGCCTTCACGGAAAGCCGGATACAGCTCCAGCGCCGTTTTCCCCATCCGGGTCAGCTCATCCTTCTGATTCAAAAACGGGATATGCGTATACGAGTAATCGGGATAGCTTCGCTCTCCGTAATAGCTGCGGTTCATGAACAGAATCAAGGAGTCGTCCAGTTCCTTAAAATATTGATGCCAGCCGATCCAGCCGTTTTCCGCCGGGGATTTCCCGCTGAGCACGCTGGTCGTCGCGGCCGAGGTGGTCGAAGGATACACCGTCGTCACTTCCTTGAGCTGATGCGTCCGCAGAAAGCTGTCCTTTTCCAGTTTGGTTTCCAACAGCCGGGAACCCATCCCGTCGATCAACAGCACGACGATCTGATTCCATTGATTTTCGGCCAGCCAGGCGCTCACCTGCGGATCCGCCGGGTGATGAACGCTTAATCCAAGCTCCTTCCGCCAGGCGTTGATGACGCCTAAGATTCCTCCGCGGTAATCGGGTTTGATCAGTTCCATTTCCTTAAGCCTCCTTTTCTTCGATGCCGTCCGCCGGCTTGCGTTCAACGCGTCATCTGACGCTGAACCCAAGAAAAACCCGGCTTCTCTGTTCTTCATTTTACCCAATCCGCAGCCAAAGGACAAAGGTTTTACGCGTAAAATTACTGCTTCCCGGTAAATTTTACTTTCCGATTCCATCCCCGCGAGGTAAAATAAACCGGTGAGGGATTGAATTATGGAATTATTAAATGAGATTTTTAGTCAGTTCAACGCGGTATTATGGGGACCGCCGTTGATTCTTCTGCTTTTAGGCACGCATCTGTGGATGACGATCCGCACCCGCGGCGTGCAGCGCTGGGTTTTCAAAGGAATTAAATTGTCGGTCACGCCGGATAAAACCGAAGGGGATATCAGTCCGTTCGCGGCCCTGACAACGGCGCTGGCGTCCACCATCGGCACCGGCAACATCATCGGCGTGGCGACCGCGATTGTTTCCGGCGGTCCGGGGGCAGTGCTGTGGACATGGCTGACCGGGTTGTTCGGCATCGCCACCAAATACGCGGAAAGTCTGATCGCCGTCAAATACCGCCGCAAAACGGAAGACGGCACCTACCTGGGCGGCGCGATGGTCGTCCTGGAAAAAATCGGCCATCCCAAGCTCGGCGTGGCGTTTGCATTGTTGACGGGATTGGCGGCGTTTGGCATCGGCTGCAGCGTGCAGTCCAACGCTATTGCCGACGCGCTGGTTACCAATTTTAATTTCAACGCTTCGCTGGTCGGTCTGGTCCTGGCGGGGGTGACGTTCCTCGTCATCTTCGGCGGCGTCAAATCCATTGCCAACGTATGTGAAAAGCTCGTTCCGTTCATGTCGTTATTTTATACGCTGGGCTGCTTCTACATTCTGTATTATAACCGGGCGTATCTGCTTCCGGCGATCGAGCTGATCGTGCAGGCGGCGTTTACGCCCCGGGCGATGGCCGGCGGGTTTATCGGCAGCACGATCATGACAGCCTGCCGGTATGGCTGCGCACGCGGCTTGTTCTCCAATGAATCCGGGATGGGCTCGGCGCCGATCGTCGCTGCCGCCGCGCAGTCGCGCAATCCGGTTCGGCAGGCGCTGATTTCCTCGACCGGCACGTTCTGGGATACCGTCGTCGTCTGCCTGATCACCGGCCTGGTGCTCGTTTCCAGCATCATCGCCAACCCGGCGATCTCTACGATCGGCCTGGAGGGCGGTGAACTGACGACCCTGTGCTTTGCGCAGATTCCCGTCATCGGCACGCCGCTGTTGATCTTCGGCATCCTGACGTTCGCCTACTCGACAATTCTGGGCTGGAGTTATTATGGCGAGCGGTGTATGGAATATCTGTTCGGCAAGAGGATCCTGAAGCCGTATCGTGTTTTATGGATCGTCGTGCTGTATCTGGGCTGTACGATGAAGCTCGATCTGGTCTGGACGATTGCGGACACGCTGAACGGGCTGATGGCGATTCCGAATCTGATCGCCGTGCTGCTTCTGACCCAGGTCATCGTCAAGGATACGCGGTATTATCTGGATGAAGGGCATCTGGACGAAACCGATCCGGAAATGGAATAGCTAGAATAAACTACAACGTAACCTGTCTATGCGCGAAACGTTTACAATCCTGCAAGGGATTTAGCGTTTCGCTTTTCTATTTATGCAAATCAACGGCTAAACAAATCAAAAAAACCGGTTTGCCTTCGTTCCGCTGTCTTCGCGGAGCTTGGATAAACCGGTTTTATTTCAGTTTTAAAGTCCCCTCTCGCTTACGCTTTCTTCAAGAATGCGACATAAGCGCGATAGGCTTCATAGACGTCCGCTTTGGAAACGATTTCCCAAGGCGCATGCATGTTCTGCACGGCGATGCCGGCGTCGATGACTTCCATATTGTAATTAGCCAGGATGTAGGCGATGGTTCCGCCGCCGCCCTGATCGACGCGGCCCAGCTCAGCGGTCTGGAACATGACGTCTTCCTCATCCATGATCCGGCGCAGCTCGGCAATGAATTCCGGATTGGCGTCATTGCATCCGCTCTTGCCGCGGGATCCGGTATATTTGTTAAAGACGATCCCCTTGCCTAAGAACGCCGTATTCTTCATTTCATTGACCGACGGATAATTCGGATCATAACCGGCGCTGACGTCGCTGCTTAACATCTTACTGTTCTGCAGGGCGCGGCGAACTTTCAGCTCGCTGTAATCACCCATTGCATTCAGGATTTCCGCAACCGTGTTCTCAAAGAAATGCGAGTGCATGCCGCTGGCGCCATTGCTTCCGACTTCTTCTTTATCGACTAACAGGCAGACGCTGGTGCGCTGCGGATTTTCCATGGCAAAGGTCGCCAGCGCTGAAGTGTAGGCACAGACGCGGTCGTCATGGCCATAGCCTAAAACCAGACTGCGGTCCAGACCGTAATCGCGCGCCTTCCCCGCCGGCACCACTTCGATTTCCGCAGACAGGAAATCATCTTCCTCAATGTTGTATTTTTCTTTTAACAGCGCCAGAATCGCTTTCTTGACCGGTTCTTTTTCTTCTTCGCCGCCCTCGGCCGGAATGCTTCCGACCAACACGTTTAAGTCTTCGCCTTCCACGACCTTCGCGCCGGTCTTCTGCATCTGATCGGCGGAAAGATGGACTAACAGATCGCTGATGCCGACAACCGGATCGTTTTCGTCCTCGCCAATGTTCAATTCAATCCGCGTGCCGTCCTTCTTGAAGACGACGCCGTGCAGCGCCATCGGATGAGCGACCCACTGGTATTTTTTAATTCCGCCGTAGTAATGCGTATCCAGCAGCGTCAGTCCCTGATCCTCATAAATCGGATGCTGCTTCAGATCCAGGCGCGGGGAATCAATGTGCGCCCCAACGATGTTCATGCCCGCTTCCAACGGTTCGCTGCCGATCACGAATAACGCGATATCCTTATCTTTATTGACGGCATACAATTTGTCGCCAGCCTGGATTTTGGCGCCGGCCGCCAGGACTTCATTCAGATCCCGGTAGCCGTTTTCTTCAGCCAGCCGGACTGTTTCCCGCACGCATTCGCGTTCCGTTTTGCATACGGAAATAAAATGCTTATACGCTTCGTTGAAGGCAAACAAAGCTTCGCGCTGTTCGCCCTGCGTCTTATTCCATACAGTTTTCATAATACTTAAAACCCTCCTGTGTATTATTATAAACAAACTCCCGCAGGACACAAGCAGAAAACCTGGTTTTCTTACATTGACATTTGTCGATATTGTTGATAGGATATCGTTAATAAGGAAGGATTCAGAAAAGCTACTGCTTTCTCTTGCAGAAAACTTGAAGATCAATCTCCGTTTTCATAACTTCAAAATTGCAAAGCAGCACATCAGGGAAAGGAACAAGGAAACTCAGTATGCAGCGGTTACATTTATATCAGCTTGGTCCGCAGGCCTACGCACTGTCGCGGAAAAAAGAAATTCTCAAACGGAAGTTTCAAGACCAGATTCATCAGATTCACTTTGCCCAAACGCGCAGCGAAGCCTTACTGCCCGTTGTTGTTAACCGGCATAATTCGCTGATCCGCCGAAAGCTGGGCGATGTCGATCAGCGGCTGCAGGAAAACAAGGCGGTAAATCTGTCCCTGGCCGCTCCCAAACTCACGCATTTACTGATCCAACCGGGTGAAACCTTTTCGTTCTGGCATTGCGTTGGCGAGTGTACGGCGGAAAAAGGATATCGGGAAGGTCTGACGATTTCCGGCAATCATCCGTCCTCCGGCATCGGCGGCGGGATGTGTCAGATGACCAATCTGATCCACTGGATGGTACTGCACAGCTCCCTGACGATCACCGAGCATCACCACCACGGCCGGTTTGATCTGTTTCCTGATTTCGGCCGTCAGGTGCCGTTTGGAACGGGGACTTCTATCGTTTATAACTATCTGGATTACCGGGTGGAAAACCGCACGTCCGATACGTTTCAGCTGGTGATCGAAACGAATGAGCGCTATCTGTGCGGCGAGCTGCGCTGCGATCATCCGCAGCTGCTGAAATATCATATCTATGAACAGGACAGCGGCTTCACCTGGGAAAAGGACGGCGCTTACCGGCATAACATCGTGCGGCGCAAAGCGATCAACAAAGCCAGCGGGGAAGTGGCGTTTGATCAGGAACTGATTGTCAACCATGCCAAGGTGATGTACGATCCCAAGCTGATCGATCCTGCATTATTCCGCGAGTCCGGGTTTTGGAATCAAAAGCAATAAGTAAGATAAAAAACCGTGTTTTCGAGAAATTCATTTCCTGTGGAATTTTTCTTTTTCCGCTTTCAAAAGTGAAACTTAACTTTTCAGTTGACCGTGATAAAAAACTTATAAAAAGTCTTGAAATAACTCAAGAATGGCCTATACTAAGGGTGTAGGGACGCTTGAAAAAGCGATACCCATCGTTCGCTATCTCTTCATTGAAGGGAAGCGGTGGATAGATAAGTGCCGGTTATCCTTGCGACGGAATGCGGCACTTTTTTTAGTTCTATAATTTTTAAGATGCAGTCCAGGCTGGTTGTCAGAAGCTGGGCAACCGCCAGAATGTCCCTTATCGTTAAAGAAGACAAAAGTTCCATGAAAAATTTCATAGAAAGCCCCTCCTTTCCAGAGCTGAGAAAACAAGCTCGAAAAACAAATGAATCAAAAGAATGATCCATCCAGGACGGGCAAT
>PVML01014383.1_pt1 | contig 21497 bp, 19 predicted proteins | sample 1853371 | NCBI WGS metagenome assembly PVML01 (sample SAMN08533508, study PRJNA380276) | Human gut metagenome, whole genome shotgun sequencing project. | isolation source: participant 1, chromium library | host: Homo sapiens | collected 2017 | reverse complement strand
TTATAAATTTCTTCTGCTAGCTTTAAATTCTCTTCTTGGACACTTATTGATTGGAATCCTATAAAGAGAAGTTGTATCGCATCTTCATAGGATGCAACTACCTTATTTTGTGCAAACTCTATTTCCTCATTAATCTTTTGAATTTTGAATTCTACATGTCTCCTTTGTTTTTGTTTTCTTAAGCCATCAAATATTGGAATATTAAGACGTATTCCAATAAAAGAATAATCGAACCATGAATTTGTATTTGCCATTTTTAAATCATTACTCTGAAATAAATATCCTCCCGATGCAACAAAGGATAAAGTAGGTATGTATTGGGTATTAATATTTTTGATAGCTAACTGCTCTATTTTTTTTTTGTTTATTCAATACTTCCACTTCCTTGATATTTAATATCTGTAATTGTTCCCTCTCTAAATCTACAGGTAAGTTGATATCTTCTAATCCATAATTATCCAAAAATAATGCTTCATTAATAGGACTACCTATTAATATTTTCAGGTATCTTTTTTGTTGATCAATTTTGGCAATCAACTGTTTTATTTGGATTTTGATATTTGATATTTCGACCTTTATCCTATTTAAGTCGATTTTGCGTATTAAATCTTGTTTTTCTCTATGGGACATATATACATATAATGAATCTTGCATACTCAAATTGGAATTTAAATTTGATAGCAACTGCTCACCATAAAGAATATCATAAAATATTATGCTTACATTATAAATAAGCTCTTCTTCATTCAACTCTTTTTTCAGTGCTATAAGTTCTTGTATATTTTTTGCCGTTTTAATACCTGTAAATAAAGTTGCATCAAATATTACCTGGCTTATATCAATTCTTGCCCCTAGTTCATAGGGCGTTACTAACTCTACAGGAATATCTGTATTAGCTATGCCAAGTAACTCTCCTGGAAGTATAACTACTGGTGATGACATATTATCAGTCAAGCCTGTAGAGGCATTAATTTGTGGTAAAAGATCCGCTTTTATCTCTTTTGTCTTCATCGCTGCAATCATTTCATCCAATTTAGATTGCTTGATAGCATAATTGTTTTTCAATGCCATCATAATGCAATCATGAAGACCTTTCTTTTTTATCGTATCATTTGCATTACATATGTTTGCAATAAATATTAATAGTATAATAAATAATCCTCTATATATTTTCATGCTATTATTTCTTTTAACTAGTTAATAAATTTCAGACACATCATGAATTGTAAAATATCCACAATGATATATAATAATAAGAATAGAATGTCAAAACTATTAGCTAAAAAGGAAAGTATATAAGCTATTAGTTCACCTTGTGGTAGTCTAATATTGAAACAACTATTTCTTTAAGCTTTGGAGATAAATATTTCAGAATTTTTTCCCAATCATTTATTTCTGACCTTAAATTATCTGAGACAATTTTGAATGAAGATAAAGGAATACTTTTAGATCTGCACACTTTTGCTATAGCCGCTATCTCCATATCAAAATTTTGATATTTCTCTCTAAATTCACAAAACTCTCTACTATCTATAGTTTTTGACGATATAAAAAAATCACTTGATAAAATGAAGTCCTTATTTTTGCAATATGGTACTTTTTCTGATATATCTACTAAATCAATATTTTGTGATATAAAATGGGAACCATATTCACTACATCCTAATATAGAAATTATTTCACCAATATCATATTTTGCAGAACCACATGTCCCTATATTGATTACACTTAGATTGCAATTAGGAAATTTAGAAAAGTAATTCATTAATGTAATTGCAGAATTTACCTTTCCAATGCCAGTGTATAAATATTCAACATTCTCACATGTATCTAAAAAGGTAAAATCAATCTCCTCTTTTGTTGCAGCTAAAAACAAAATTCTATTTTTAATCATACTATTATTTTTTTCTGAAAACATATCATTCTACTTATTTTATAATACTCATTACCTATTAATGCAAATATGCATGTTGCATTAAATACTATATTTTATTAAATATCTAATGCAAAAAGGCTCTGGCATCTAATTAGTTAGCTGCGGTGAACTCGTCAGTTATAGAGCTATAAAAATACATTGCGAACAAAGTACTTTAAATAAAGAGCCAGAGCCTTCTTTTAGTAAAGACTAAATTCTTTTTTAAGTAAATCTACATAGTCTAACTTCTCCCATGTAAATAATTCAACTTCAGTCTGAAGAACCGGCACACTTTCATACTTGGAAATGAATGTTTTCTTAACAATTTTAGGTGATCGGCCCATATGCCCATATGAAGCTGTTTCAAAATAAATTGGATTTCTTAATTTTAATCGTTCTTCTATTGCCTTAGGTCGCATATCAAAAATATTTCTGATTCGACGTGCAATCTCTCCATCGGAAATATTTATATTACACCGGCCATAGGTATTTACATATATATTCATAGGTTCTGCCACTCCTATCGCGTAAGACACCTGCACCAGCACTTCATCAACGACACCAGCTGCAACTAGATTCTTGGCGATATGACGGGCGGCATAAGCTGCCGAACGGTCTACCTTCGAAGGGTCTTTGCCGGAGAACGCGCCACCACCATGGGCACCCTTGCCACCATACGTATCTACGATGATCTTACGGCCTGTCAGACCGGTATCACCGTGAGGACCACCGATCACAAACTTTCCGGTCGGGTTCACATGGTAAATGATATCATCATTAAATAAAGCCTGAATATGAGCCGGATAGTGTGATTTGACGCGCGGTACTAGGATATTCTTTACGTCGGCTGCTATCTTCTTCTGCATCATGATATCGGCTTCTTCCTGGCTGATGCCTTTCGGACCGATAAATTCATCGTGCTGAGTAGATACGACAATCGTATCAATGCGCAACGGCTTACCGTTGTCATCGTATTCAATTGTGACCTGACTCTTTGCATCCGGACGGAGGTAAGGCATCAGGTCGTTTTCATTCTTGCGAATCTCTGTTAGTTCCCACAGCAAGCTGTGTGAAAGGTCGAGAGCCAAAGGCATGTAATTGGCAGTTTCATTGGTTGCATAACCAAACATCATACCCTGATCGCCGGCACCCTGGTTATACGGGTCTTCGCGTTCCACACCACGGTTAATGTCACTACTTTGTTCATGTATGGCTGATAAAACACCACATGATTTAGCCTCAAACTGATATTCGCTTTTGACATAACCTATTTTTTTTATTACAGAACGTACAACTTCTTGTACATCCACATATGTCTTTGACTTTACTTCCCCAGCAACAAGAACTTGCCCAGTTGTTACTAGAGTTTCACAAGCTACTTTTGAATTTTTATCATATGCTAAGAATTCATCTAATAAAGCATCTGATATTTGGTCTGCAATTTTATCAGGATGACCTTCCGAAACCGATTCTGATGTAAACAAATAACTCATATCTTAAGTATTAATTGTTGATAATATTATATTGATAAAATAAATAATGTAAAAATTAATCTCTAAAGCTTTATAATAGAGATAATGTTGGTGTCTAAAGGGAAATTCGCTCTTCCCTTTAATAACTCCAACTCAACTATAAAATTTATATAGATTTGCTTCACTCCCATGCCTTTAACTAAATCATATGCTGCCAACATAGTGCCTCCAGTCGCCAATAAATCATCATGGATTAGAACCACATCTTCCTTTGTTAAAGCATCTTCATGTATTTGTAGACTATCATAGCCATATTCTTTTTCATATTTCTTTTCAACCACTTTGCATGGCAATTTCCCAGGTTTTCTGATGGGTACAAATCCAGCATTTAACCCTAAAGCTAAAACTGTTCCCACCCAAAAGCCTCTGGATTCTATCCCAACTACTTTTGTTATTCCTTTATTCTCGTATTTTTCTAAAAGAATCTCAGATAGTAATCTAAAAGAATCATTGGAATTTAGCAAAGGAGTAATATCTTTAAATTGTATTCCATCTTCAGGAAAATTAGGAATATTCCTAATTTTCCTACTAAGTTCTATCGCATTTTGATATTTAGTCATAATTTATTAATTATATGTTAACTATTTCTCGTTCAAACATAAATTTCTTTAGAACACTTTCAAAACTACTAATGAAGTAATCTATTTCTTTTTCTGTAATAATTAATGGCGGTTGTATCCTTATTACATTAGGGTTATTCAGTGTTGAGAATGTTAATATTCTATATTCTTTTAGCAAGTATGATGAAATCATTAATGTGAAATTTTTCTGCATATAAGATTCAATATTTCCAGTTATTCTTGTTGTAAAACGATCTATCGTTTTGTATAAATCATCAGATAATAAATCACCCATGTAATCAAATTCATCATCTAAATAACTTTCAATTTGACTTTTCATTTCATCCAATCCACCAAAATAATCCATTTGAAATTCAATTCCAATCATTAGACCAATTGCTCTAATTTCTTTAATGATAGAATATTTTTGTTGAAGTTCTAACAAGCATTTTTTAAAATATAAACCTTTTTGTTCCGCTTTAGTAGCAAAGTTTTCATCAATCAATAATTTAGTCGCCTGAATAGCAGCCGTAGCTGTGAAATTATTGCCTCCAAAAGTAGAAGTATGTAATGCATAATTTTCAGACTTTCCATATGCTCTTTTAAACAATGATTTCGATGTAACACAAGCACCTATAGGAGCAATTCCTCCTCCCATAGATTTTGATATTGTCATTATATCAGGAACAATATTGTCATATTCAACTGCAAAATTCTTTCCTGTTCGCCCAAAGCCTGTTTGTATTTCATCTACAACTAACAATACACCATATTTGTCGCATAGATTTCTCATTTCCTTTAGATAACCAGTAGGAGGTATAATAACACCAGCTTCCCCTTGAATTGGTTCGATAAAGAATGCTGCAACATCTTTTTCTTTAAATACCGATTCTGCGGCTTCTATGTCACCGAATGGAATATTTATTGTATATTTTAATAAAGGACGATAATATTTTTTATATTTTTCTTTTCCTGAAATAGACAAAGATCCTAATGATTTTCCATGAAAACTACCAAGTGCGGATACAATATAGCGTTTGTTTGATATTTTCTTTACAAGCTTTAGCGCAGCCTCTATAGCTTCTGTACCTGAATTGCAAAAGAAACTAACTTCAAGATCTCCAGGTAATAATTGTGCTATATTCTCTGCTAAAGCAGATGTTATTACAGTAGGAGATATTTGTACAATACTAGGGACCTGAGATTCAAGCATTTGTTTAATACCCGAAATTATTACAGGATTATTATGTCCAAAGTTTACAGCACCATAGCCTGCTACAAAATCATAATATATTTTTCCTTCTTTATCCCACAATTGCATCCCTTCACCACGAATAAATAATCTAGCAAAATCTGCCATATTCCACAAATCTGCAATTGTCGGACTTATATAGGATTTATATTTTTCAATAACTTCTGCAAGTTCTTGTTCTATAGCAGCATCAAAATCATTGAGTTTGATACTGCTATTATTCAAAGAAAAATATCTCTTTATAAATGATCTGATTACTGATTCATCAATCTTCTCATTAAAAGAGTATAGATTAGTTATAACAAAACCATGTCTTTTACTTATGTGCTCGATTGCTTCCAAGTTATGAATACTCAATTCTCTGCCAACAGAGAAAGGCTCTAATCTATTATCTAATGCCAACAATATAGTTTCTAATATGCAACCATATAAATTGTTTTTTATAAAAGAAGTAAAGATATTATCATCCCACTTTACCGTTTCATCAAAACCACAACGTCCACCATCCACAATCAAAATATCATTTCTCCTATTATTATATGGCTTAATAACATCTCTTGGTGCAGCAATATCAATTACTATTGAGCCTTTCTCCAAACTATCGACTTCAATTATATTTCCAGAAGAAGTTGCTGTAATTATTATCTTTGCTTGACTTAGTGCATCAGACATGTTATTGACAACAATAGCATTGTTACCAATATATTCTGATGAATCAATCATTTTCTTTAAATATTTATCTGTGCCTCTTCCTACAAGAATAAGCTTTTGCCTTCCTTCTGATCTTTTAGAAAGTTCTTCTGCAATTAGAGTTGCAATACTACCAGGGAATCCAATTATTGTAATGGGTATATTTTCTGTATTAAGATTATAAAATTCTCTTAAATGATCCAAAGCTGCAATTCCATTATATGCAGTAAAAATATTCCCAGTTGTAAATGGTATATCAAAAATTTCATTGAAATCTTTTCCTCTATTTCCTAAAATACCAGTAAAACCTCCTAGTCCAATAATGTCAACCTTATGCTCTAAAATCAAATCTTGTGAAATATCTTTTATTTGCTGAAATGATTTTTCTTGATTTTCCAAAATATCCTTTGGCATAACAGGTAAACAACAAATAATCCCAGAAGCATTCCCGTACTTTGTTGATATGCAATCTATTTCGAGAAATGTAATGCCATTACTGGTATGTCCAATAAATTTTCCTATACTCCCAATCTCTCCCATCAATTTATTGAGACATTGAAAAGATCCTCCGAGATCAACAAAATTTTGTGTATGATTCATTAATTTCAAAAATTGAAATTCTTCATGATTCATTGGATGTGCAATAAAACCGAATTTGTTCATAATCATTTAGTTATTAAAATGAAAGTTATTATATTATTATGATTCTTTTGGATGACTATAGCATTCTTAAAATCATATATATTGTTATACAATAATGACAAATAGAAAAAGCCATTACAGATGTTATTATTATTATCCAGCCTTGGTGTAACAATTTCAGAGTTGATGAAAAGATCTTTAAATATCTCTGATTCAATAATAGTTGAAGGCTTGTTGTATTGATCTAGAAATAATATAAAATCTATTTCTTGTCTTGATAAAGAATTATTTGCTTTGAAAAAATTGTCAAATAAGCTTTCAAAATATATTTTCTTTTCAAGAAAATTGAAATGTTCCTTTATATAGAATGACTTACCACCTCTTATATATAACGAACTATCATTATCATTCCCTAATACAATATATACAGAAGATTCTTTTATTTCTTTTTCCGACAGATTATAATTATAGAATTCTGCCATTTGTTTTTGTTCAAGCACAGAATAATTTGAAGTGGATGAACCACAAATTGCCATATCAAATCTATTTTCATGTACATCATTAGAAGCATCAATAAGTGATTGAAGATCTGCACCTTCACCTGTTAGTAATGTTTTGTTCGCTCCTTCTATCCCTAATTCTGCTGAAATAAGATGATTAGATAAATTGGGCATAATTTTAAAAAGATCACTAAGGCTATAACACTTTGAGAAGACATCACTAAAACTTTCTTCTCTAGTTCCTATCTGCTGGCAAAATTGAATTAGTTTTTTATATGTATCTTCAATCTTAATATTGTTTGATTCTTTTTCAAAAGAATATAATCCAATTCGGTTTCTATCATAATTATTTAAATCAATATTAGCATTTTGTAATGCCTCTTTGATTGCATATAAAGATAGAACTGTTGTTCTTTTATAAAACTGTTTTTTCTTTTTATTAGTAACTACATTCTCAAGTAGCATATTCTTACTATTATCAAACTGCACATTCCAATTACCTTCTTGTGAGTTTTCAATTGAGAAAGTTTTTCCTATTGACTTTATTGCAACTTTAATCATATTATTTTATTTAATGAATAAAGACTTTATTGATTTAGTTTGAGAGAGTAAATCTTTAAACCATACAAAATTTCTCATACCATATAAATATTCTAAATCACCTCTTTCACGGGCATAACATTTAGTACATTTATTATTTTTATATGCAGACTCCAATAATTTGTTGAGTTTACCGATAGAGAAATCGTTGTCATTTATATTAATTAGAACATCTTTCTCCTCAACATAATTTTCGCAAATAACAATATTCCCATAAGGATCAATCATGAAAAATTGCTTACCTGCCTTACAATCAGGAACATTTCCATTTTTTATAAATTCACCTGTTTTTTGGATTGTATATTCTGAGATTTTAAATGATGAATGTTTTTGTTTCAATTTAAACAAATGATCCGCACTATAATTAGTTGGAAAATCTAAGTTTATTTGATGATTATCATCTGGCCGATAAGGATTGCATGCAAATTCAATATTTTCTTTATCGCAAAATGATAGAAAATCATCAAACTGATCTGCGACCTGCGGAGAGTAAATTGCTTGTATAGAAATTCTTTGATCTTTTCTTGTTCTAGCATTTTTTAAGTACTCTATACTTTTCATAGCTTTCTGATATACCCCTTTACCTCTGAAGTTATCGTGCATCTCCTCATCAAAAGCATCAATAGAAATATTCATTACATCTACTCCTGCTTCCCAAAGTTTTCTCGCATTATCTTCGTTTATTAATGTGCCATTTGAGTTAATAATAACAATATGATCTTGAGTATATATTTTTACGATTTCAAATAAATCCTTCCTGATCAAAGGCTCTCCACCTGCTAAATTTATGGCTCTTACACCTATTTTCTTACAGATTAACGAAAATCTTTTATGATCTTCAATGCTCATCTCTTTTTCAACCTCAATTGGTCTTTTCCAAAATACACAAAATTTACATTTCAAATTGCATCTATGTGTCATTAGTACTCCTGCAAATGCAGGTTTGTTTTGCAATATTGATGATACAATATTGTAATCGACTGATAATTTCTTTAATTTCATATCTTTCTAATTAATTTTTAAACAATTCAAATTTATAGTCTTCAATTGGTGGAAATAATTTGGCAAATATATATCTGGTAAATGGTCTTAAAAATGGAGATGATATATAGATATACCACCATACACTAGTAGAATAACATCCCATTTTTTGTTTAAAATAATCGGCAGTCTGACCAAACTTTATATATTTCTTTTTCTCTTCAATAGCCACTTCTAATATTTTGTATACAAGATTGAAATACACATCGTAATCTTTATTAAGAGCTTTATCATAGCCTAAAAATAAAGGAACAAAGCTTTCATTCTTTTCAATAATTGACACATGTCCAAGTAGTAGATCATCTTTTTTGATCAAAATAAGTTTAGTAGATAAGTTCTTATTTGCTATAATATCTTTAAAAAAATTGAGTGATAACTTTTCCAGTTGAAATTCCGAAGAACTATTGACTTGATTATATAAATCATAAAATTTACTATCAAAAACTGCTAGATCTTCATCAGTAACTATTATAGTTAATTCCTCTCTCTTCTTTAATATTTTCTTTAATGGATTTCTATACCTTTTATTTAAACTATTAACATACTCTTCGAATGTCTTCCATTTTATTGTAATATTATTAGATGGAAGGCCACTGATAAGCGTATTTGACTTTTCTTCTAATAAAGCAAAGTGCTCTATTTCAGTATTACTAAAATCTTTGTAAAAAATGATTTTAGCATTTTCTTTATTTGCAACTTTCTTTACTATCTGATCTAATAGTTCTAAGATTTCATTTGTATATTCTTTTTTGTAAATTCGAATTGAATTATCAACAGTTGAAATAGGAAGACCACAAAACAATGTTTTGAGGAAGAAAGAGTTCTTGCTTATTTTCCTAAATCGTGAAATAATTTTTTTAGCAGAGTTACCAACTAAGTTGTAGAAATCAAGTTCTACAGAAAATAATACTATATTGGCAATCTTAACTCCCTCATTATACATCATAATATAATAATATGAATCAATCCCTATAGTTGTTTTTTCTGTAATATTTAGGAAATCATAATTCATGTAGAAATCCCCTAGCTCTAATTCAAAATTCCATTCTTCCTCATTAATAGAATTAATACTAGAGAATATCTTATAAGAGAGTTTATTTGATTTTATATTATCGCACATTATTAGTAAATTTTATGAGTGTTGATTTTACTTAAAGTAAACTCTTCTATGCTTTTGAATTCATCAAATACACATTTCTTCTTGCTGTGTTTGTGTGCATTTAAAACACCATATATAAATTTGAACATGGTATATGTACTTTTATGAAAAGGATTTAATGGGAATGGCAAATTTCTATGTAATGTTATCAATCTTATTGGATTATAAGTTTTGATATATATTTTTGCTATTTCCCTATAAAAATCTTTAATAGGCAATTTCGTTTTTAGAAGCATATGCTCCATGTCATATGTATCAGTATGGAATGATGTTATTTGATCAAAACATTCTTCAAACAACTCTGTTCCTGGATATGCAGTAAGACATTGTAAATGCAAATATGTAATTTTCTGCTTTTTTATATTATGCCACAAATTGTCGAAATTTTTTTTAGTCCAATGAGGATAAACAATCACACTCGCTAAACAATCAACATCGTACTTTCGCAATAATTCAAGAGCTGCAATGTTTTGTTCAACAGAAGCGACCTTATTGACCATGTTTAGATCATCTTTATCGAATGATTCTAATCCTATTAATACAGTTCTAAGACCTAAATCTCTAAATCGACTCAATAAACTTTCTTTTTTTATGATCAATTCAGAACTTGCTTCTATTATATATTTCTTTTTAATATTGCTCTTTTCAAGCAAATCTAAGAATTCGTCTATATTTATATTTGCAAAATAGTTATCATCACAAAAGAACACCCATTCTTCTTTAATATCTTTCAACTCATTTATAATGAGTTGTGGATCTCTAGTTTGTACTCCTATCTGTTTTCTCCATACACAACAAAAATTGCATTTATAAGGACATCCTAAAGAATAAACAACGGTAGCAATAGAACGAACACCATAGAAAAAATATTTCTTTCTCTCTTTTTTTAACAACTCTCTATTGGGTAATTTGTACTTATTAAAACAAGATAAGCCTGAGTCTCTTTGTGTAAATAATAGTTCACCATTTTTTCTATAAGCAATACCTGGGATAGTTTCAAAAGAATTTTTATTTTTATATGCTTCAATAATCTTGCTGATTTTAGTAATTCCTTCTCCAAATATAATTATATCAATTTCTGGGATATTATACATGCCTGGTGAAATAGTTGGTTGTTCTCCACCGACCATAATTAGAATATTAGAATTTATAGATTTTGCAAACCTTGAATACTCATGTACCTTCAAGATATGTACTGCTGAACTATTAAATCCTATAACATCCCATTTTTTTGTCACAATTTCATCTAAAAGCTTTTTCTCTCCGTGAATCCATGTGTCAAAAATACTAACATTATGATCTTCTAAATTTGCTGCTAGATATTCTAAATGGAGAGGTTCCAATTCTGCTAATCCCTTAAAACCAAGGCACATTTCAGGAAACGGTGTTCTTACTAATAATACATTCATTGTTTTTGCAATTTAATTAATAGAATTGAAATTGTGTTCACATTAATGAGACTCAAAATTCTGGCTGATATGCTATCACGATCATTTTTCTCATTGAGCGTTTGAATTGTCTCAACTAATTCAGGCGTAACATTTATACCGTATTCAGCCAACTTATTAATCCATTCCGAAATGACTTCAGAATCATAGGCATACTTACTATTCAATTGAATATCATTTATGAAATTAAACCATGTTTGAGGTGTAATATCAATAAAGAACTCATTTGACAAATTAGATCGTAGTTGTATAAAATCAATAGAATCATAACCTAAATCGTCAGTCAGCGAGTCTAAATCATTAAACTCATCAATTCCTACAACTTCGCCAACAATCTTTTTGACTACTTTTTTTACATCATTAAACTCCATTATTATTATTATTATTTTGTAAAACAATACATGAATTATAGCCCAAAAAAGCATACGATGTGCTTATCGCAATATTTATAGTCTTTTCAATAGGTAATTGTGGGATATAGAATAGATCACACCCATCTTTTTGTTTCTTTAGTCCTGCTGTTGGGTGTATCTTTTTGTTTTCGAAGCAACTTATTATTGCAATACATTCAAATATTCCGGAAGCAACTAAACTATGCCCAATAATAGATTTGGTAGATGATATAGGTATGTTATATGATATATCTTTAAAAACCTTTTTTAAAGCTTTTGTTTCAGATATATCTAAAATCGTCGATATTCCATGACTATTTATGTAATCAATATTTTTGTAATTCAATTTTGCGTCTTTAATAGCTTCGTTAATACATCTACTAGAGCTTTCACCTTCAGGATCACAATTAGTTAAATGTCTATTTGCCATATTTGAAGAATAACCTATCACTTCACCATATATATGGGCTCCTCTGTTAATTGCATTTTCATAATCCTCTAACATGACAATCCCAGCTCCTTCAGATAGAGTAAAGCCTGAATGCTCTGATGAATAAGGCACTAAACACTCTTTTTCTGATGATGAATTTGAAAGAATATTCATTGAGTTAAACATTGCATAGTAGGCAGGATCGTTAGGAACATCTACAGCACCACAAAGCGCATACCTTAATTGTCCATTTCTAATTCTGCGAAAAGCAGTCCCAATGCAATCGTTAGAAGAAGAACAACCATTCATCAATAATTCTATATCGCCAGTGAAAGGCAATTTGTCCAATATGTTATCTATCAAATGGGATGATCCTGAATAAGGGTAATATTTTTCAATATTTTGTTCTACTAATGAAGAAAATTCTTTGTATTCTATGTTTATATCAATACAATTTTTATTCTTCAAATAATTGTAATAATGAAAGAAATCATCCATCTGTGAATCTATTCCTAAAAAAAGGCCACCATCATATGACTTGAAATTAGTCGTACTTAGCTTACTATTTTCAAATGCTGTTAAGCATGACCAAAGCAAAAGCAACTCTGCTTTTTTTATGTATCCATCTGCTTTTGAACATGAAAAATTGTGAATAACCTTATCAAATGATATATTTAAATAATTAGCTATTTCCTCAATAACTTTCTTATTAATTTTTGATATATACTTTGGTGCCCCCATAAGTTTCTCTTCAATGGTAGATTCTATAAACCCATGTTTTCCGGAAAATATATTCTCTGAAAAATCAGAATAATTAATTCCAATTGATGAAGCTAGTCCTATACCTGTAATAGCGACTCTCTTAGGCCTTTTTGTTTTTTCCTTTGTTTCCATTTTATTATTATATATATATGACTGCATAAGAATAAATAGTCATATACGATTAAAAAAAATATATTGTGCAAGTGCAGCAATGCTGCACTTAGTTACCTGTTAATTAATTGTATAACCATACCTTTTATCAAATATTTTATTGTATCATTAAAGTATTCCTCTCCAATAACTTTCTTATATAGCATCAATACGAAGATAGCTCTAATACTACTAGCAAACACTTCAACATGAGATTTATCGACAGATAAAATGCTCAGTATTTCATCAAAAAATATTTCATCATCTTTAAAATGTTTTTCCATAATATCTTTTGAAAGCTTTCTTTGAAGAAATTCGATTTCTCCATTAGATAATATAGAAACAAAGAATTCCTGATCTCTTTTTAGTAGATTAAATATTGTCTCAGTTAAACAATCTACATTAAAGCCTTTAAAATCTCTAAGTATTTCCATAAAATCCGCTTGAAGTTTATCATGAAAAGATACAATAACCTCAAAGAACAACAATTCCTTAGTTTCATAAAAAAGATAAAATGCACCTTTTGAGATACCAGCTTTTAGAACCAACTCATCTACAGAGGTTTTTCTGATGCCTGTCTTTATGAGAGCTTCTTCAGCAGCTTTTTTTAATTTATCCTTAATAATCACTTTCTCACTTTCTGTGAATCCTTTTCCCATATTTATTATATTTATATGACCGTGGTCGTTTATTTGGTCACAAACATACAAAAAAAAAAGAAAAGAACTAATTGGAACAACAACAAAATGGATAATCAACTTGATTATCTGGATGCAAAATTAAGGGGCAGAGCCAAATAAATCAAATAAACATCCTTAAGATTTGCTTAAATTTCATCTTTACATCTAACAACATAGTAACCATTTCATTCTAATACTTCTGTAAACAACAGATAATCAGTCCGAATAGATTGTTCTTTAATAAATCATTCCACTTATTTACATGGAATTTTTAATGTGGCTACTGTTCCATTGTTTGCATCACTCTCAATTGAAACCTCAATATCTAGCAATAAACAAAACTGCTTTACAATAGATAATCCTAATCCATGACCGCTAATGGCATGTTCTACGTTGATTAACGATCTGTAAAAAGGATTAAAAACAGATTTTACCTCTTGTTGGCCAATTGAGATACCAAAATTCCTTATCTTACAATAAACAAATCTACTATCAGATGATTGATAAATATCTATAGTGTTGCCATCAGATGAGTATTTTATGGCATTGGATATTAAATTATTTATAATAGTCATAAACATAAAGTGATCAGTCTTTATAATAAAGTTATCAATTTCGTTAAAATTGATTTTAAGATTCTTATTTTTAATATGGATATCAGATTCGATTAATGATTCAGTTATAATACTATTTATATTAATTGCCTCAATATTTAACGACTCTTTATTTGTTTCATATTGAGTTAGCAATAATAGGTCCTCTATTAAAATATTCAATTTATCAACCTGGGATATGCAATAGACTGATTTCTTCTCATATTCTTCAATAGTCCGAGGCTTTCTAATTAAAACTTGCAAAGTACCTTTTATTACAGATAATGGAGTTTTAAATTCATGGGAAGTAAACGCAATAAAAGTTTTTTCTCTTTCAATCACTTTTTCCAGTCTATCTAAAAGGCTATTTATAGTAAAAGATAAAACGTACAACTCATCTTTATTTTCTGATAAAGGTATTCTTGAGGACAAATTTTTATGGGATATAGTATTTGCAATATCAATAATTTTCTTTATAGGTTCAATACTCTTAGCAGCAACATGCCTGGAAACAAAGAAAAGAATAATTAAAAAAAAAGGAAAACTAGTAAGAAAAGAATATTTTAATATTGATAATACTTTTAATGTTTCTTCAATAGGAGTAGCAATAATTATATAACCAGTTATGCTCTCATTTGTAATAATTGGAATATGAACTTGTCTTATTGTAAAATTATGCACAGAAGAATTATAATATTCGTATACATCACATTTCCCTAGTTTTAAACTTTGTTCCATTAGGTTAGGAGATTTTTCTAAAACTCTTTTTTGAGCATCCAAAAATTGAATGAAAACGGCATGTCTACCTATAGATTTATGTTCTTTTTCTTGCCATTCTATTAGTGTCGATGGATACACGGCATGGCTTTCAATTTTATATTTCTCAGAAACTAGAGAAACCTCTCCTTGAAGAAACTTATCTATACTCTTATAAGAATTAACCTTAACTAATTCATATATAACTAATGAAAGGAATATATTTAGTAGAGCCATAAATAACACACCAGTAAAGGCTATTTTATTTTTAAATGATAGGTTAAGCATATTATCATATGTATTTAATCTTTTGCAATATATCCAATACCTCTTACTGTTTTGATAAAAGTACTTTCCTTATTCATATTCAGTTTCTTACGCAAAGAATTTATATAAACATCAATAATGCTTGTATCATAATCAAATCCAATGTTCCAAACGTCTTCAATAATTTTTGAACGAGTACAAACTTTACCTTTATTATCAATTAGATATTTTAACAAATCATACTCTTTTTGGGTTAAATGGACTATTTTTTTATCAACATAGACTTCATGTTCTGAACACTTTAACTCTATATTTCCTAATACTAATATTTCATCCATCTTTGAACCTAGATGATTTTTTATTCTTTGCAACAATTCTTCAAAGTTGAAAGGCTTTTTTACATAGTCAATAGCTCCGGCTTTCAACCCTTCTATAATGTCTTGATGTGTCACTTTAGATGTTAGGAAAATAATTGGAATTTGAGATTTACTCTTTCGTACTATTTTACATATATCCAATCCGTTCATTCCAGGAAGCAACCAATCTAAAAGAATTAAATCTACTGTTTCATTCAGAGCATAGTCAAGACCTTCTTTTCCATTGTTCTTGACAGCTATTTCAAATCCTTCTTCTTCAAGTCCACTTGCAAGAAAATTACAAATGCCAATTTCATCTTCTATTATTAGTATTACCATTTAAAAGTATTTTTCGTTAACTCTATTTTTTATTTTGATTGTATTGTCAGACAAATGTCATTTTATATCTAACAATGTGAAATAGTCCTAAGACTTTCTGTTAAGCAATTGCAATTTAATAAGAAAATGTCACAAAACAAAAAAAACATGCAGATAATTTGAAAGCCTATATAACATTTTAAATATCAACAAGTAATATTGTATCTTAGTAATTAGTAACTGAATAAAATTATGAGTTCAATTCAGTAATATAGATAAGATATGTTTGATAAATAACTTTATGCTCTTGGTCAACAGAAGCACGAATCTTGCCGTATTTCAGTTCTCTTTTTCCCATATAGCCATTTCCTCATTTTTATCACCCTGTCAGTAACTTCACCTTGCGTGGTTCAGGGTGCGAAGCTACGGGCGGGGCCCCTAAAAATCTGCAAGCCCGCTTCGCGCCCTACGGGTTTTGGCGAAAATTTTTCAATCCGTCCAGCCGGGCGGTTGAAAATTTTTCACCAAAAGCCTTGCATATTTTCTCCCCGTCCGTATCTGCCCCCTGAAACGAGCAAGGTGAAGCCACCGACAAGGCATAAAAAAAAAGTCAATGTTATGAAAAAGAGAACTGAAATACAGCAAGATTTGAAACGAGGCTTCGGCGCCGCTCCAACCGGCATTAAAAATTTGGTGAAGTGGTCGTTGGTCGGCTTCGTGGTGTACGTGGCGGTGCGTTTCGTGTGTGCCTTTGTCGGTGGTGTGGCGGCCTTTTTGGGCGGTTGGTTGCCCATGTTGGCAGTTTTGGCGGTTGTGTTTTTTCTCATCCGTGCCGTGTGGCGCATCCTTTCCGCTTTCCTTTCCCTTTGCGTGCTCGCTCTTTTCATCCTTATTCTTTGCGTGATACTCTGACAGAATATGAATCATTTTAAAATCAAATCATTATGACTAAAGTACATTTATTAGGAGCTAACAGAAGTTACGACAGAAGCGCTCAGACCGTTTCAGTCAATCAAGTGGTAAAAATGGAAGGCTACAGCTATGACAGCTATGTAGTATATGAAGTAAGCCGTAACGAGTGGGGAATAACCTACCATCTTATCAATTTGGAGACGCACGAGTTTCACATTTCCGACCTTATCCGGCCATTATCGGAAAAATTCGGAATAGGCATCTATTACGATGATGCGAACCCCAAGTTTTTGGATCCGTTGGAAACAGCCGTTTTACTCACTAAGGCGAAAGAGAAGAAAGCCGAAGCCGAACGGAAAGCAGAGGAAGAACAGGAAGAATACGAGCGTATCGCAAAAATCGGTGCGGAACGTTTGCGCCCCCTTATCCCGACGGATGCAAAGGCGGTCATTATCGGCACACTACGGGTGAACGAATGCGACAGTTATACGGACTATTACGACTACAGTATAGGAAGAACCGTCATTTTAGGCTTCTCCAAGCATACACGCAACCTCTTTTCGGAGATGCGTAAACATGCCGCCAATTTTGAGGAAACGGCCTATTTAGCGGAATATAATGCAGATTACGAACACCGTGAAAATTACAGCATGGGAGACGGTATGTATTTGGGTGAGCACAAATATAGCGGTTGGACGATTGAGAAAGAGCCTATTTACGACCTTGAAAAGTTCATAGAACGATATGCGCACACCGCAGGGGATGAAGCCAACCTTTGCATAAAAGCACCGCAGACGGACAGCGACACGGCAGAACAGCCGACAGCAACCGCAGACCTTTCAATGTTCAATCTTGAAATCGTGGAATACAGCGAAAAGGCGATAGCCGTATTCGGTGACACCAAGCCGATAAAGAATGTATTGAAAGACTTGAACGGTCTGTTTCGTGCAAACCTCACTTATAAGGGCGAAAGGCGTGCAGGGTGGATATATTCCAAGAAGCAGGAGACGAAAGTAAGGGAAGCACTCGCCACGTGCATCCATGTATGACAGCATGAACGGCAGGGCGGAGCAATCCGCCCACCTATCAAAGAACCCATAAAAAAGTAACGACATGAGAACGGAAACAAGAACATACACCCTCTATCGGATAACCGAGTTATCCGAGGAAGCCAAAGAAAAGGCGCATAGCGAATGGTTATGCAACCGATACTTTTACGGTTGGACTTACGAGAACCGCCAAACCCTTGATGCCTTTTGCGAACGCTTCGGCATTGTGTGCGGTAATTGGAGATATGACGCAGACAATTATAGCTATGACTACCGAAGCAGGCAGGAAGATTGCATAGACAGCCTAAGCGGTTGGCGGTTGGCAACCTATCTGATGAACAACCATTGGAACGACCTATACCAAAAAAAATATTTTTGGAAAGGGATGAAAGGGAGAAGAAGCAGGATATTCGTAGATACTTGTTGCCCCCTTACAGGCTATTACATTGATAACGATATTCTCGATCCGATTTATCAGTTCTTGAAATCCCCCACCGAGAATGTCACGTTTGATAACCTTATGAACAAATGTCTCGACAGCTTTTTCCGTGCTTGTCGGGATGATATGGAGAGCACCCAAACTTTGGAATACTTCACGGAAGAAAGTAACGCCAATGATTGGGAATACCTTTCAGACGGAAAACTATTCAATTAATTATCAACATTTAAAAACTTATCATTATGAAGACGAACAAAAAAGTACAGAAGAACAACGTACAGAAATCAGAGAAAGAGACAGCAGTAAAAGTAACCGCTTGGGCAATCATCCCAAAACCGATGATGTTACTCACACCGCAGAACGTGCCCACGGCTACCGAAGTGACGGAAACCCCCGAAGCAGCAACAGCCGTACCCGAAACGGCAACCGTTCCCACCGTTACGGAAGAAACAGCGCAGCAAGCCACGTTCAAGACACCGCTTGCAACGGCCACAGCCGAAACAGACCTTGATATTACCACCGTACATCCAAGCGCAGACAACCACCGCAAGACGTTCAATGACGCATCATTGCAGGAACTTGCGGAAAGCATTCGGGAAGTGGGCGTTTTGCAAGCTATCGCAGTACGCCCACGCACGGAAGGCGGTTATGAAATCATATACGGTGAACGCCGTTACCGTGCATCCCTGCTTGCAGGAGCAAAGACCATAAAGGGAACTATCTACAACAATATAACGGACGATGAAGCGGAAGATATGTCATTAAGTGAAAATTTACAACGTGAGGAAGTAAGGCCGACCGAAGAAGCGAGAGCCTTCAAACGGTTGCTTGAAAAGGGCAGGTATGATATTTATTCTTTGGCAGGACGTTTCGGACGGAGCGAGAAGTATATCTATACCCGATTGAAATTGAACGAACTCTATGCGCCTATCGGTGAACTGTTGGATAACGACACGATCACTATCAGCGTAGCCGAGGAAATAAGCACCTATGAACCCAATATCCAAAAGGACGTTTACGAGAAGCATCTCAAAGCAGGTAACGGTGACAATTGGACGGACTATACATTGAACCTCTTCAAAAGGCATTTTGAAAAATGCTATACCACCGACCTTGAACAATACAAGTTCGACAAGACGGAATGTAAGGCGTGTGTACACAACGCAGCGAATTACAACCTTTTTGCCGAGCATAACGGGTGCGGACATTGCACCAACCGCAAGTGTTTGGAAACCAAGAATGCCGCCCATGTGGCAAAAGAGACGGAGAAACTTTTGAAATCCGATCCGAAGTTGGTCGTTGCACGCCCCTATTACGGAAGCCGTAACGATATGGCACTACAAAAATTGGACAAGAAAGGGCATGAAATCAAAGAACTTGATTACAACGTATCGGCACGTGAGTTTCCCAAAGCACCCGAAGCACCGAAGAAAGAGCAATATACCCAGCCGAAAGAGTACGAACAAGCGGTGCAGACCTTTGAGCGCAGAAACGAGGAATACGCCCAAAAGGTGGAGGAACTCAACCGCAAGAAAGAGGAAGGCAGGATAAAGACCTATGTAAAGGTAGGACAGACAGAACCCGAACTCTGTTACGTGGAGATAAACAAGAAGGAAACCGCCCCCGTCACTATCGGGACATTGCAGGAAAGGGACAAACGTTTCAGTCAACTTGCCATTGAGAAGATTGTTGCCGACACGAAAAAAATTGTCCGTGAGAACGACTATCCCGAAAGCCCGTTCACGCAGTACGAGGACGGAATGATTTATTTCGCCATGCTTATCCAACTGCAAAGGAAGCATTTTTCACTTTTCGGCATCAAAGACCAGCCTACCCCATTGGACGAGAAACAGCGGATGAAAATCGTAGCCAAACTGACGGACGCACAAAAGACGGTCATCAAACGGGATTTTATCATTCACTACCTTTGTGAGAACGGTTACGGAGACAACAACGCATCCAAGCTGTTAAGGGACTTCGCAAACATGCACTTTCCCGACCAGTACGGACTTGCCAAAGCCACCCACGAGGAAGAATATCAGAAACGGCATGAACGTTTGGAAGAAAGGATAAAGGAAATGAAGAAAGCGGAAAAGAAAACAGCCAAAGAAGCGGAAAAGCAGCAGACGGCAGAAAAGACGGAGAAGAAAGTCACCGCCCCGAAAACGGAGAAACCCGAAAGCGGAAAAGCAGCCTGAAGCCGAACAGAAAGCATGTGCCGGAGACAACATCCGGCACATCTTTTTTCCCGCCCCCAAGAGAACAGAGGGCCGGGCCGGGCTACCCCACCCACACCGCCACCGTAAAACCTTTAAAAATATCAGCGTATGAAATATATAAGAATGTCCCCGAACGTGGAGTATTCCACCGACAGGGAGTTTTTCCTTGAACATCAAATCCTCTGTATCGTAGGCAGGGAAGGGACGAAGTTTTGCAGTCTGATAGAGAACCGTCTGTTCATGCGTTCCCAAAGCCGCCATATCAGCAAGCAGATGCAGCTACATATCATGTGTGAAATTCACGAGGACATTTGCCGCTTTCGCTATGGCGGCGAGCCCGTGGACTGACCTGCCACACCCCACACCTGAATACTCCCTCTTAAAAAAAGTCGGGCAATCCCTATGCGACTGCCCGGCTTTTTTCTATTTTTGTGCAAGTGAATTAAAAAAAGAAAGTTATAAGATTAAAGAAATTGAATGATAATATATTAGAATAGCTTTTAGCTGTTTATTCTTACTCTCGAAACGACCAAATTCAAAGCAGGAGAATAAACGGGCGAAGTCCTTGTCATACACTAATGGCACGGTCTTAACTCGTTTCCTGCATAGGTGCTTGGTCGTACCTGAGAGTAAAACTTGTTAAGTTCCGTGCTTTTTTCGGTGCTTAACTGCAATTACGGACAAGGTATTAATAAAAAACTCATAGAAAAATGTACGACAAGAATGTTGCCATCACAGGCTATACCATTGAAAAGACAACCAAATACGACCAGTTCAGAGAAGATAAAATCCGCATGGAACTTTACAGAACTATCCTTACGCTTTATGGTGAAGG
>PVML01021357.1_pt1 | contig 21898 bp, 25 predicted proteins | sample 1853371 | NCBI WGS metagenome assembly PVML01 (sample SAMN08533508, study PRJNA380276) | Human gut metagenome, whole genome shotgun sequencing project. | isolation source: participant 1, chromium library | host: Homo sapiens | collected 2017 | reverse complement strand
TGAGGGGATTCGGGAATATACCAAGCCGCTGTTTTCCATTCCCACCCATCAGTTCCTGTTCAATGCCGGGGCTGTGGATGAGAAGTTTTATACGGATACCCTGCAGCTGGAAGCCAGTGAATTCAGCCTGATCCGTTATCCCCAGCGAGGTGTGTGTCTCTATAAATGTGGGAACGAGCGTTACAATCTGATGGTAACGGCTCCGGATTATAAGGCGAGGCTGTTTGGAAAGGCAGGCGGACGATGAGCCGGGAGGTGGTTCCATGGACATGAAACAGCAGCGGTTTGGGATTGAGATTGAGCTGACGGGGATCGCCAGAAAGCGTGGAGCGGAGATTGCAGCCGCCTATTTTGGTACCCAGTCCTACTATGAAGGGACTTATTACGACACCTATGTTGCGCTGGATTCCCAGGGCAGGGAAGGGAAGTTCATGAGTGACGCCAGCATTAACCCGGAGAGAAAAGAAGGAAAGAGCCGCGTGGCAGCCAGTGACAGCTATAAAACTGAGATGGTGAGTCCCATCTGTCGGTATGAGGATATCGAGACCATACAGGAACTGGTGCGGAAGCTGCGGGAGGCGGGAGCCCTGGCGAATTCCAGCTGTGGGATCCATGTGCATATCGATGCCTCTCCGTTTGACGCGAGGACCCTCCGCAACATCACCAACATCATGGCGGCAAAGGAGGATTTAATCTATAAGGCGTTACAGGTATCGGTAGCCAGACAGAACCGCTGGTGCAAACCGGTGGAGGAGCGGTTTCTGGAGGAACTCAACCAGAAGAAACCGGGGACCTTGGAGGAAGTGAGGCAGATCTGGTACAACGGAGCCAGCCGCCAGCGGGATCATTATGATAACAGCCGTTATCATTGTCTGAATCTTCATAGTGTGTTTCAGAAAGGGACCGTTGAGTTCCGGCTGTTTAATGGGACTACTCACGCAGGCAAAATCAAGGCTTATATCCAGCTGTGCCTGGCTATCGGGGCCCAGGCCCTCAACCAGACCAGCGCCAGCCGGAGGAAAACGCAGACGACCAATGAGAAATATACGTTCCGTACCTGGCTGCTTCGTTTGGGATTAAATGGGGATGAGTTTAAGACGGCGCGCCTTCACCTGCTGAAACATCTGGATGGTTGTATAGCCTGGAAGGATCCGGCCCAGGCTGAGGCGCAGAAGGAGCGGCTCCGTATGAAACGGGAGAAGGAACAGCAGGTGCGGGAAGGGAGGGAACCCTCCGTATCAGAATTAGAGAATGAATTAGAAATCCGGGAACAAGAAGCTCGGGAGCAGGTATCACAGGAACAGGAAGAGAATATGCACATAGAGGCCGAGGCACAGTCCCCGGCCTTTTCTATGATGACAGGAATGTAAAGGAGAAGCAGAGATGGCTAGAAGGACAGGGAAAAAAGCAACACAAGAGCGGCTGTACATTGCTTACGGCAGCAACTTAAATCTCCCCCAGATGGGGCGGCGCTGCCCGACTGCGAAGGTGGTAGGAACCAGTGAAATCAAAAACTACGAGCTGTTATTCCGCGGTGTGGCTACTGTGGAGCCGAAGGAAGGAGCGAGTGTTCCGATTCTGTTATGGAAGATTGAGGCTCTCGATGAGGCGGCATTGGACCGGTATGAGGGCTGGCCCCATCTGTACCGGAAGGAGATGATGGACGTAGAGCTGGAAGGAAAAAGTGTTTCCGCCATGGTCTACGTGATGAATGACGTGCGTTTTCTTGGGATGCCCTCGGAATCTTATTACAAGGTGATTGAGGAGGGATACCAAACAGCCGGATTCGATACGGCTGTGCTGGAACATGCCCTGGAGCGGACAAAGGAGATGATGAAACAGGAGGAGTCCCAGTATCACCAGCAGCGTTTTCATGATCTGGACGGTTTTCATTTATAAGGCAAGCAAAAAAGCTGCTCATACCGCGGCAGCTTTGTGCGTTAATCATCCTGTTTTTCAGCAATCGTAATCGTTTTAAGATAGGCGCTCAGAAGTTCCTTGAGTTCCGGCAGATACTTCCCATCCAGGCCGGAAAGCATGTCTGTGATGGCGCTGATATCTGTGACCTGTTCGGTTCCAAACAGGATATAGTCGGCGGAGAGCCCCAGTACACGGGCGAGCCTTCCCAGCAATGCAACGGAAAAGCCCCGGTCGCCGCGCTCGATATCGGAAAGAAAGGAATTGGATATTTCGGAAAGCTCAGCCAACCGTTCCCGGCTGTAGCCAAGGGCTTCCCTCTGGCGGCGGATGCGCAGGCCGATTTCCTTTGCGTTGTGTTCAGTCATATGTTCACCCCGTTTCATACACGATATCAACAGTTTAACCTACTTTATTGCGCATATACAGCGTGCCAATCGGTTGAATAAATGCCGATATAGTGTATAATAGGGGACAGATATAGCGACACATGGAAGGTGTGCGCCGGTCTGCCCCTGCCATCTTAAAGCGAAGGAATAACGCAAATGAAAAAATAGAGCAGAGAAAGGAGAGAAATGATATGGCAGCTCCAGCGGCGCTACTTGCTGTCAAGGCGGCAGTAGCTGTGGCGGCGGATAAACGGGGGAGGAACGTGCTCTCCTCGATTGTGGCGGCGGTTCTGGTACCGTTTGTTTTAGTGATCATTATGCTGTTAAGCATTATGGACGGGACCAGCTCCCACAACGTGTCTGCGGTTGACCTGGTGTTCCGGGACGGGGTTATTTCCAGCCAGGTGCCGGAAGAATACCGGAAGTACATTGTGGACATGCGGACCAGCTTCACCTCCCTGGAGGATGTGATCGCAGGGATCGACCATGTGGAAGATGGGGAACTGGATACGGAACGAATCAAATCTGTTTATTATGCCATGTATTTTGGCAGCGCACAGCCGTCACTTCTGGCACAGAAAGAGTTTGTGGACTGCTTCGTGGAGTACGAGGAGCGGGAAGATGAGGACGGGGATGCCTACACGGCGGCTATCCCTATCACAGACCTTAGCACTGTGTATGCCAACATCAGGCAGCGCCTGGGCCTGGAAATCGGTGCAGAGCAGGAGGCAAATGCCCAGAGAATCTACACGGTTGCAGTCTATGGCCCGGCTGTTCCGGGAGGGATGATGGCCGGGGCCGCTATGGGAGACGGCAACTATCAGGCACTGTTTGCGGAGGCAAGCAAGTACATTGGTTTTCCTTACCGGTGGGGAGGTTCAAGCCCTCAGACTTCCTTTGACTGCAGCGGTTATATCTGTTGGATTTATACCCAGTCCGGTGCGTACCAGTTGCCGCGGACATCGGCCCAGGGAATCTTTGACCAGTGCGCTGTGATTCCAAGGGAGGAAGCGAAGCCGGGAGACCTGGTGTTCTTCACAAAGACCTATGCTTCCTCTACTCCGGTCAGCCATGTCGGCCTGTATGTTGGCGGGAACCAAATGTTGCACTGCGGGGACCCCATCGGTTATGCGAACATTGATTCCAGCTATTGGCGTAGCCATTTTTATGCATTTGCCAGGCTTCCGGCCGCTTAGGTTTGATTGGTTTCCACGAAAATCTTTGGTGGTTTTAGGTATCGACTATTGAACCGGTATAAGATATGTTGGCTGGTAAAAGGAGGTGAGGAATCATGAATGAGCTGGAAGAGCAGGCAAAAAAACTGATGGCAACGCGTGTTCAGGAAGTCAGAGATGAATACGGGATGAGCAGGTCCAAGACCTATGATTTAGAGGTGAAGGAGCATGTGGCCAGAATGGACCGCATCCTTCATTCCCTGTCAGATGAGGACCACGAATGGCTGGATAATCAGCTGCTTGATAAGTTCTGCGTATGCGAAACGGAATGCCGGGAGTTATACATGGCCGGTTTTCGGGATGCCATGCGTTTGCTCATGACGATTGGTCTTTAACAAACAGAATAAGAATAGGAACAGGGACGCTATGGGTAGCAGCATAGCGGCCTGTTCTGATTGGAAACATTATCAGAGGAGGGATTGGTTGATACGGGCAGTATTTGAACGCAAGCCGGATTTCCGGCTGCGGGATGTAGTGATTGAAACCGTAATACGCCTGCCGAAGGAGGAGTATGAGCAGTTTCTAAGTAGTCCCTGTGATAGTTATGAGTTTATTGAGAAGAACTCAAAGTCGATGCTTATGAATGAAAAGAACGGTGTGTTTTATTGCATGCTAGTGACTGGCGAAGGGTATCGGGACGGTGTGCTTGTGGAGGCAGAAGGCTATCCCTATGCGAGATATGCCTCCTATGTGCCGGATGCGACAGCACTTTGTTATGATTCCCTTTCAAAGGTAAATGGGATTCTGGCCAAAGCGGTGAAAGAGATTGTAGAGGAAGGGACGAACATGACTACCACTGGCAACTGGATGACAGACCGCTCCAAGGTAGAAACATTGTTGGGAGAAGGGCAGTCGGAGAATCCTCGTTTGTGGAAGCTGTTGCAGGATATGTTGAGAGAACGGCCAGAGGTAGCCCAGGTTGACCGCATGGATGAGGGATTCGATATTTATTATTATCTGGATTTCTGTCCGAATTATATTCCGGATGAAGGAGAGGCGGCAGTTCAGGAAGCAGGAGCAGATGTAAAGGTACCCCAATTAAAGGATATCCTTTGTGCCCGTTGGGAGAACATCCATCTGGTGCATCCAGAGGTTGATAATGTGCCGCATACTATTGCAGAACTGGATTCCAGGACGTTGACAGAGGCGGGAAAGAAAGTCTGGGCCGATGTTCTGAATGCAAAAGTAGAGCGTGTGTATCAGGGATTTTACGGATTGCAGATGGAACTGTCCGGGGTAAAGCCCAGCCGGCTGGATGCATTTGCCGGTATGCTGGGAGGCTATTGCAGCGTACAGGAATACGAGACATGGGTGAATGAACCGACAGATGGGAAGCCGATAAGTCCACAGTTAGAAAGCACATGAAAGGGGAAGTCTGAATGAAAAATACCACATTGACACTGACCTTCAACACAGAACGCCTGGATGCCCTGACCTATCACATGGGCAAAAAGGAAGCGGATCTGAAGGAGGAGCTGAGCGATTACCTGCAGAAGATGTATGAGAAATATGTGCCGCAGGCCACCCGGGAGTACCTGGATGACAAGATTGCCAGGGAAGGGGCGGCAAAGCCGGCCAGGCCAAGGCGGCAGATGGAAGAGAGCCATGCAAGGAATCAGACGGGTCAGGAATTGGAATAGGTGGGCAGTGCATGAGGTATCAGGATAAGTATGGCAATGAGATTACCGAGGGAATGTATCTCCAGTTTGAGGATGGCAGTGTAGAGTTGGTCTATGCCTGCCAGACAGGAGATGAGAGCGATCTTGGGATTAATGCCAGCAATGAAGCCTATCTACAGGCTCACGGTTTGGGGGATTTTCCCCATGAATTATACCCGCTTTCTGAGTTTGACCTGTCGGAGGTGGAGATTTGCGAGCCGGAGCTGGAACTGCGGCAGCCTGACATGATGGGATAGAGCATCTATTCCGGAAACGTGAGCCTGTATTTGGCTGTTTGTGCCGCTTTGACAGGCGGAGTGGGGCTGGGATACCCCTGGCAGGAATGACGGCCTTGTTGGGCCTTTGTGACTGGAGGTTATACGGACAGGCAGCTGCAGGACGGGTTGGGTCGAAAGTGGTGCAGGTTAAAGGGGTTATGCTGCTTTCGCAGCCTAACCCCGGGAAACACCGGCCGGCAAAGCCGTCCGGGGATTCCGGTTTGAATACTTTGTTAGCATGGAGAAGAAAATCTGGTGCTGATGGGGCATGAAAATGGCGTAAGTACAGGGAATCTGCAGCATTTTTATGATTACCGAAGGAGGGGAGGAGTTGGAGGACGAAACAAAGAAGGTACGCATAGGAGTTTACATGGAGAAGGAGCTGGTAGACCGAGCCGATGAACTGTTGGATTTTGCCGGAGCCCGGTCCAGAAATGAGTTCGTGGCGGAAGCGGTGAAGTTTTATATCGGATATCTTCATTCCCGAAAAGCGGAGAACTATCTGCTTCAGACATTATCCTCCGTCCTCACCGGTACGGTACATGACAGTGAAAATCGTCTGGCCCGGATGGATTTTAAACTGGCAGTGGAGCTGTCCAAGCTGGCGCATGTGATTGCGTATTCCCATGATGTGGATGAGGAGGCGCTGCACAAACTGCATGTAAAATGCGTGGAGGAAGTGAAGCGGATTAATGGAGCGATTGAGTTTGAGGATGCTTACCGATATCAGAAACGGGAAGTTTAAGTAACGATAAAGTAAAAAAGAATGATGCGAGAGGAGATTCAACATGGAACAGGATCAGAGTATGGAGGTTATCATCCACCGGTTAGCGAAAGAGGCGTTGCAGAATCGGAGAGCCGAAGCCAAAGGATCGGAACGGGAGTTGCTGGATGAACTGGAGACCTTGAGTACAGAGGTTAAAGCATTGCTGGAACAACTTCCAGGGGATAAGAAATGCATGCTGGAAATATATATTGAAAAGCTGCAGTTACTGTCAGAGCGTGATGGAGATTATTTGTATTTTCAGGGAGCAAAAGACTGCATGGAATTATTCGGAAAGTTAGGACAGGCAAGAGAAAAGAAATAGAAGAGGGTAACTTACTCACGTTCAACAAGTCACAGCAGGAGGTGAATCAAATGGTTGGACGGAGATTTATAAGAAGAGCAATTGGCCTTGTGTTGCTTACCGCTTTTATAGTTGGATGTGCGAGGCAGATAACACAGGCAGATGAGCCAACTAGCGCTGGCGTTCGGGAACATGTTACGGATCCGATTTATATTTCTGATACCACACCATCAGACTGCCAGCTCTGCGGAGAGGGGAAGGGGACACTGCTGCCAGCATATTGGGGAGAAGATAACATTGGAATCATTGACTTAAATACGTTCCGGATTTCTCATATCAGCATCAATGAATATGATGATCATGGCAGAAGAATTAAAAATGGCTGGAGCGGTTCTAGTTTCAACATGCTGACCACAGGAGAAGATGGTATGTCCGTGTGGGGAAGTACAGACAGCAGCCGGGGCTACTATTCCGGGCAGGCCAGTATGAAAAGTCGGATCGGTTTGGACTTGGAGAAGGTATCCGAGTTTCTCTGTACCGGTTGCCTCAACGCATTGTTGGACGAGTGCTATAATGAAACGTATTATAGTCTCGGGATTGTAAATTTTAAAACACGTGAAATCCGTTTGCTGGAGAAGCGGGTGACAACATTTGTTTTTGATAACTTTTATATAGACTGCAACTATTATGAAGACGAACAGGGAGATGGTGAATACGGCTTTGATTTATTGATATTTTATTGCCCGCCGCGCTATAAGAGTTCATAGAAGGAACATGTTATGCCTAAAATCATTTTCACCAGCCGCTATATGAAGGCTGCACCAGCTGCTCAGCTTGCGAACTATGTGAAATACATCGCCACCAGGGAAGGGGTAGAAAAGATTGATGAGAGCAAGCGAGAACTCCCGGCAACCGTAGCTCAGAAAAAACTGATTGCACAGCTACTCAAGGATTTTCCAGAAGCAAACAATATGTTGGAGTATGAAGATTTTAAGAGACATCCAACCATTGGAACTGCATCTGAATTTATTTCCACTGTGCTGGAATGGAACCAGGATCAGCTTTCGGACCGGGAGAACTATGTGGACTATCTGGCGAACCGTCCTCGTGTAGAACGTGTGGGAGAGCACGGACTTTTTACAGATGCAGGAACCCCAGTGGTGATCTCCAAGGTGCAGGCGGAAGTGAAAGACCATCAGGGACCGGTATGGACACACGTGGTCAGCCTGCGAAGGGAGGACGCAGCCCGTCTGGGATATGACTCCGGAAAACAGTGGCGGGAGCTTCTGCGTTCCAAGCGTGCCATGCTCAGCAAACACATGAAGATCGACAGTGAGAACCTGCGCTGGTACGCTGCGTTTCACAATGAGAGCCACCATCCCCATGTACACATCATGGTGTTCTCAGCAAAAGATAATGATGGATATTTGACGGAGCCGGCGATTGAGGCCATGCGTTCCGAACTGGCTCATAGTATCTTCCGTCAGGATTTTGCAAACCTCTATGAAGAGCAGAACCAGGCACGCACGGATTTGAAAAAAGAGGCGGAACAGGTGATGAGAGAACTGTTAGGTCAACTGGAACAAGGAGTGCTGGTGAATCCGGAGATTGAAAGACGGATCTGTCAGCTTGCCGACCGGTTGCAAAAAACAAAAGGGAAAAAGGTATATGGCTATCTGAAGGCGGATGTAAAAAAGCTGGTGGACCAGATCGTTGATGAGCTGGCAAAAGAACCCAAGGTTGGGAAGCTGTATCAGAGCTGGGGAGAATGGAACAATCAGATTTTACAGTTTTACTCCAACGGTCATCCGCTGCTTCCACCCCTGTCAAAACAGCCCAAATTTAAAAGTATTAAAAACATGGTGATTGCCGAAGCATTACAGATCGGCAGTCACCATTTTATATTTGATGAGGAACCGGAGGATCAGGAACCAGAGGATCAGGCACAGGAGGAATTAGAACCAACAGAATTACTGCAAGAAAATATAACAGATGAATTGCTGGAAGAGACAGAGAGGTATGAAGCGCCGGCGGAAATCAACACACCGAAACGGGAAACCAGTTCAAATACCTATACCGGAAATCAAGCTCATGTTAAATGGAGTAATGAATACCGGGAAGCACGAAGTTGTTTATACGGGAGCGAGGAGACCGCGCCAGACTTTGAGCGGGCATTCCAACTGTTTCAACAGGAAGCAGAAAAAGGAAACGCACTTGCCATGTATGATCTCGCCCGTATGTTTGCAGATGGACTTGGCAGGGAAGCGGATCCAAATGCCGCACAGGATTGGTATGCAAAAGCGCTTGCTGCATTTATAGAAGCAGAGCCATCGGAAAAAGAAAGGCAGAAACCTTATCTGCAATATCGGATAGGGAAAATGTATGCAGCAGGTTTAGGTACGGAGCAGGACTATGGAAAAGCGGCAGAATGGTTTGAAGAAGCTGTCAGACAGAATCATAAGTACGCCCAATATTCTCTGGCCGGTCTTTACTATAGAGGACAGGGAGTAGAGCAGGATTACCGGCAGGCACGAAATCTCTATCGCTGTTCCGCAGAGCAGGAAAACCCGTATGCAAGTTATGAGCTGGCAAAGATGTACCGTGATGGAATCGGAGCAGAACCGGATGGACAACAAGCGGCTACTTACTTTGAGGCGGCCTTCCCAGGCTTCCTTGCGTTGGAAAATAAAAGCCATGATGACAAACTGCAATACCGCCTGGGACAGATGTTTTATACGGGAACCGGAACTAAAAAAGAGGAAACAAAAGCAGTGGAGTTCTGGCAGAAAGCAGCCAGGCTGGGAAATGCAAATGCCCAGTATGCGCTGGCAAGTCATTGGCTGAAAACAGGAACCGGAGATTTACAGCAGGCGTTGGAGTGGATTCAAAAAGCTGCAGAAGGAGAGAATACGGCGGCCATGTATTCCTTAGGGAAATTGTATTTGGAGGGCGAGGTGGTTCCACCGGATATTGAACGTGCAATTGAATTATTTGAGAAGGCAGCCCTGAAGGGACATGACTATGCAGCATACCGTCTGGGACGTCTCTATCTGTCAGGAGAGAAAATCGAAAAGAATGTGGAACTGGCAATGGAATGGCTTGGGCAGGCTGCGGGTGCCAACAATTCATATGCACTTTATACGCTTGGTAAGTTGTTCCTTATGGGAGCGGACGTACCGAAAGACATGGAACGGTCCATCGATTATTTCAAACGAGCTGCAGAAGGCGGCAATGAGTATGCAGAGTTTCAGCTTGGTAAGTTGTATCTTCTGGGAGAGGATGTTCCGAAAAATGTAGAAGAAGCGATTACATGGCTTTCCAGTTGCGCGGACCGTGGAAACCAATTCGCCCAGTATTCCCTGGGAAAATTATATCTCTGCGGGCGGGAGGTTCCAAGGAATCGGGAAAAAGCCATCCCGCTGTTGGAGGCAGCGGCAGCACAGGGAAATATCTATGCCCAGTTTTTGTTGGATCACCTGGATTCGTTTCAGGATCCATCTGTTTTTCTGTCAGCAACACGGCTCCTGCATCAGCTGACGAAGATATTCCAGGAAGAAGAACGGAGAGAGGGAGCAAGGCGTATCAGTGTAGACCGAAAAATGCGGCGTAAAATCCGGGAGAAGAAAGTGGCGCAGGGCCATAAGGGAGATGACCATGAGCCGCAGGAGCTGTTGTATTAAAAAATGGGAGGTGAGCAGATGGGGTATGTGCATTTTACAGAAGAGCAGAAACAGAAGGCCGGTTCCGTGGACTTGGTGGATTTTCTTCGGTCAAATGGAGAGAAACTCATTTCAGCCGGAAGGGAATGGCGTTTGAGCAGCGACCATAGTATCACGGTCCGGGGCAATACCTGGTATGATCATGCAGAAGAAAAAGGCGGCGGCCCAATCAGTTTTGTCCAATATGTTTACGGAAAAAACTATCCGGACGCAGTTACCATGCTGCTGAATGGAGAGCAGGGGGCAGCATACAAACAAAGCCAGAGAGAAGAAAGAACAAAGGCACCGTTTATGCTTCCGCCGTCCAACAGCAACATGCGGCGGGTATATGCTTATCTGTTGAAAAACCGGTTTCTGGATCGGGAGATTGTGGATGCATTTGTAAGAAACGGTCTGATTTACGAAAGTCTGGAGCCGTCAAAGGATGGCGCAAAGCAATTTCATAATGCAATCTTTGTGGGAAAAGATGGTGCAGGGACAGCCAGGCATGCACATAAAAAGGGAATCTACACCTACGGAAAGAGTTACCGTGGGAATATTGAAGGGAGTGATCCTCGGTACAGCTTTCATTGGAAGGGAATCAGCAATACCCTGTATGTTTTTGAAGCGCCCATCGATTTGATTTCCTATATCTCGCTTCATAAGGAGGGCTGGGAAAATCATAGTTATGTGGCGCTGTGCGGTGTTGGGCGTCAGTCCATGTACCAGATGCTAAAAGAAAATCGGAACCTGAAAATAATCCGTCTGTGTCTGGATCACGATACTCCGGGGATAAAGGCGATGAGGCGTATTACAGATGAATTACTGGAGCTGGGATACCAGGATACGAAGGAGGAACGCTCCATTTATAAAGACTGGAATGAGGACTGTAAGGCCGTGCATGGACAGCAGGCACAAGCGGCTGAGGAGTTCCTGGTACAGCCCGCAATAGAAAGAGAATTAAACCTGGCCTGCATCTAAGGCGTTGCGTACTTGTTTCTGGGAAAGGGGGAGTAACTTGTTAGAAAATCAACTTGTGCCACTTGTATGTGTCGGCATTGGTATGCTCATCCTGTTTGGAGTCATACCGCTTGTGGCAAACCATTATTCACTCAATGGGATTAAATCCAAAACCGTAGGGGATGGACAATACGGAACAGCCCGGTTTGCCAGCGAGGCAGAGATCCGGAAGACATTTGCATATGTGCCCTATGAACCGAAGCTGTGGAGGCAGGGGAAAAACCTTCCGGAGACACAGGGGCTTGTGGTGGGTGCCAAGTTTACGCAGAGGGGAGTGACGGCACTGATTGATTCCGGGGATATCCATCTGTTAATGATTGGAGCGGCAGGCGTTGGTAAAACAGCCAACTTTTTATACCCATGTATTGAGTATGCCTGCGCCAGTGGAATGAGTTTCATCTGTACTGATACAAAAGGGGATTTGTATCGGAACTATGCAGATATTGCAAGGAAATACTATGGGTACAATATCTCCATTCTGGACCTAAGAAATCCAACCAGGTCAGATGGTGATAACATTCTTGGGATGGTAAATAAATACATGGACTTATACCTGGAGAATCCGGAAAATCTGGCAAACAAGGCAAAGGCAGAAAAGTATGCGAAGATTACGGCTAAAACTATTATTAGCTCTGGTGGCGGGGATTCATCTTCTTATGGTCAGAATGCGTTTTTCTATGACGCAGCGGAGGGACTGCTTACCAGTGTAATCCTGCTGATTGCTGAATACTGCCCTAAAGAGCAGCGCCATATCGTAAGCGTGTTCAAACTGATTCAGGACTTATTGGCTCCATCTCCGGTAAAGGGAAAAAATCAGTTTCAGTTACTGATGCAAAAGCTGCCTCCAACTCATAAAGCAAAGTGGTTTGCGGGCGCAGCGCTCAACTCAGCAGACCAGGCCATGTCATCTGTTCTTTCAACGGCGATGTCCCGACTAAACGCATTTCTGGATTCGGAGATGGAGCAGATCCTGTGTTTTGACAGTGAGATGGATACGGAGACTTTCTGTAATTCCAAGTCCGCCATCTTTATTGTGCTTCCGGAAGAGGATACCACGAAATACTTTATGGTCAGCCTGTTTTTACAGCAGATCTACAGGGAAATGCTGTCCATTGCGGATGAGCATGGAGGAAAACTTCCAAACCGTGTTGTGATCTTTGGAGATGAGATTGGAACGATTCCGAAGATTGAATCGCTGGAGATGCTGTTTTCTGCCGGCCGCTCCAGACGGATCAGCATGGTGCCGATTATTCAGAGCTTTGCACAGTTACAGAAAAACTACGGAAAAGAAGGCAGCGAAATCATTATTGACAATTGCCAGGGAATTTTATTTGGTGGATTTGCGCCCAACTCAGAAAGTGCGGAGATCCTATCCAAAGCGCTGGGAAACAAGACGGTCCTGTCCGGATCTATCAGCCGGGGAAAGAACGATCCCAGCCAGAGCCTCCAGATGATTGGACGCCCTCTCATGACGCCGGATGAACTGAAGGCGCTCCCCAAAGGACACTTTATCCTGGCAAAAACAGGGTGTCATCCTATGAGGACGGAGCTGCGTCTGTTTTTTAAATGGGGGATTGTGTTTGAAAATGAATATGAGATGGAGCAGCATGTTGCGCGCCCGGTTTACTATGCGGATCGGCTGGAGCTGGAACAGGAGATCATCCGAAGGCAGTTTGAGGGGGATATGGAAGAATTTGATGAACCAGAGGAAGCCCTACCTGCGGCAGGCGGAGGACTGGGACACAAACCCATATTTAAACGCCAGACAGAACCAGAGGAGCAGAAGCTGCCGCTCAGGACAGATTAGAGGTAGTATATGGGGTACTATGATTCGATTTATGGTGAGGAAGTGCAGCATCGGGCGATTACGGTTTATATGTATCTGAAGGAACGTGCAGACAAAAACAATCAGTGTTTTCCGGCGATGAGTAAAATAGCGGAGGACTTGAATTTGTCCAGAAGAACGGTTCAGAGGGCAATAGATGATTTGATTAAGGCTGGTTACTTGGCTACAGAACAACGCTGGAGACCAAAGGGCGGGAGAAGCAGTTTGTTGTATACAATTTTAAAATAAAGGCTAACACCAAGGACATAATCTGCCCCGACAGTGTCCTATGGTATAAGACATAATGGCGCATGAAGATAACATCCCAATACGAAGACAATATGAATACAGAGAAATAAATATGAGAAGGTTGCGCCTATTCAGAAAGTTTAAGATTTGCTTCAGAATCTGTTTCATAAACCACACTTAAAATGATGGCAGATACAATGTAAATAGAGTAATATAAATTCTATGAAACAGTAGGAGGAACTTTGAACATGAATGTATTTTTAGAGCAGGTCAGGGAAGACGAATTTCCGGCATTCAAGAAAAAACTGCAGGAGGCATTTACCGTAGCGGCAAAGGAACAGCTTCCTGGCATATCCGATGAACCAATTCCTTCGGATCAGGACATAGAAGAGTCCTTTTATTCCCCAAAGGCAGAAACGTACCACATCATGCATCAGGGGAAAAAGGTTGGAGGAGTCGTAGTTAGCATTGATAAGGAAACACATCACAATTCATTAGATTTGTTTTTTATTTCTACGGAGCATCATAACAGTGGGCTTGGATACGCCGCGTGGAATGCAATCGAGGCCAGATATCCGGAAACTGAAGTTTGGGAGACGGTCACGCCATATTTTGAAAAGAGAAATATTCATTTTTATGTGAATAAGTGCGGATTTCATATTGTTGAATTTTATAATGAACAAAACCCTGATCCGTACTGCGGTGACGGACATGGCAATGAGATGCCGGAATCTCTGGAAGACGGCATGTTCAGATTTGAAAAAGTAATGGGAAAATAGAAGAATTAAAAGAAGAAAGATCCATCGGACCTGCATAAGGAACGGTGGATTTTTACATATAAGAACTTTTAAGATTCCTTTCAGAAACAGTTAAGAAGTGATTTTTAAAATGGAATCAGGAAAGGAGGGGAGAGTATTGGAGCAGACACCTGTGTATAAATGGGCGGCCAGAGGCGGAACGGTTTTGATTTTGGTTCTATGTCTATTTATGATAAAAGCCGGTCTGGATGGACAATTCAATTCTGTCGAAACATTGCAGCAATATATTAAGGGATTTGGATTATTTGCACCTATCATATTGGTACTGATTCAGGCGTTCCAGGTTGTTGTGCCGGTATTGCCGGGGTTTCTTGGCTGCATTGTAGGAGCGGTGTTGTTTGGAGCGATGGGAGGATTCTGGTGTAATTATATTGGAATCTGTGCTGGATCTATCATAGCGTTTGCTTTGGCTCGGTGCTATGGAGCGCCTCTTGTGAAGCGATTATTTCCAGAAAAACAGTATGAAACATGGATAAACCGTTTGCAAAATAAACGCAGTTATACCTGCTTTTTTTTCTTGTGCATTTTGCTTCCGCTGGCGCCAGATGATTTCCTGTGTTATTTTTCCGGGATCATCAAGATGCCTGTCAAGAAATATGTACTTATTATTTTGTCTGCCAAGCCATGGTGTCTTTTGTTTTACAGCTTGGGAGTAGGAGTTTTAATAAATTAATAGAAGGGGTAGATAAAATGCTTGGATATTATAATTATACGGTTGTGTTGACTTATATGGGAATGCTTGCGGCTTTTACCGGAATTTTATCAGCATGTGATGGAAATATAAACGGAGCAATCATCTGTCTTATGCTGGCCGGGGTCTGTGATCTGTTTGATGGGCCGATAGCAAGGACAATGGAACGAGAAACAGAAGAAAAACGATTTGGAATACAGATAGATTCGCTGAGTGATTTAATTGGATTTGGTGTTCTGCCGGGAGTCCTTTTATACAGGATGTCTGAAAAAAGCCTGGCCGGTATGACGGTATCAGCGGTTTATGTCCTCTGTGCATTGATACGTCTGGCATATTTTAATGTGATGGAGGAGAAGCGCCAGGACGAGACTAAAGAGGCAAGAACCTATTATCAGGGGCTTCCTGTAACCGTGTCAGCCATTCTGATTCCAATATCCTATTATTTACAAAATATGGCAGGAATCCAAAGTGGAGAGGGAACCCTGATTACAATGTCAATTATGGCAGCAGCGTTTTTACTGCCGATAAAAGTTGAAAAACCACATTTTTTAGGTAAAATTGTTCTGTCAATTTTGGGAGTGTGCGGTTTGTTCTTACTGGTTGGAGGCGGTACCTGATGGCAAATGAAAGTAAATTGATATGTTTCCTTTACAATAATATAGCAGGGAGGTGTTGTCTGAAAATATTGACGATGCCATGGATTTCAAGACAGGCGGGGAGAGTTCTGGACAGCAGGCTTTCCCGGCCTTATATTCCATTCTTTATAAAAAAACATAAAGTGGATTTAAATGAATTTGAACATAAGGAGTATCGGTCTTTTAACGATTTTTTCAAACGTTCCCTGCTGACTGAAAGCCGCAAAATTGACAGTGTGGCAGAAAGCCTGATCAGTCCCTGTGATGGCCTTCTAAGTGTCTATAAGATTGATGAGCGAAGCTTGATTCCGGCAAAACATTCAATATACCGGATGGAAGACCTGCTGGAAAATAAAGAACTGGCAGATTCGTACAACGATGGATGGTGCTTTGTATTTCGGCTAAGGCCTTCCGATTATCATCATTATTGCTATATTGACCATGGAAATGTAAGATCCAGAAAAAGGATACCGGGGATTTTGCATTGTGTACGTCCGATTGCCATGGAGAAGTATCCGGTTTATGTCCAAAACACCAGAGAGTACACATTGATTGATACAGAAAATTTTGGACAGGTAGTTCAAATGGAGATAGGCGCATTGCTTGTTGGAAAAATACAGAACAGCAGGCATCAGGGCTATGTGCGGCGTGGAACAGAAAAAGGATATTTCGAGTTTGGAGGGTCTACGGTTATTATTTTAATTCAAAAGGAACAGGCGACTCCAGAGCTTGCAGTGTGGATGCTTTCTAAGCTGGGGCAGGAAGTAGAAGTAAAAATGGGGCAGAAAATTGGCTGCAAAGGTAATTGACGAGTTTAGGATTGTTAAGAAGTAGTTTAGAAATAATTAAGGCGGTCCTGATAAAGTATACATCAACAAAGCAAATGCTTTGAAAATAAAATTTTGAAAGGAAAGAAGATTATGAAGCAAATTTTAAAGAAGTTTTCGGTGTTTGTTATGATGGGAGTATTAGCATTCTCGCTGGCGGCGTGCGGGCCGACCAAAGACAGTTCGAAGAAGCAGGAAACAAAAGTGGAGAACAGTGCTTCGGCAGAGAAAAAGGTTGAAAAAATAAAGAAGAAACGTACAGCAAAAAAAGATAAAGAGAAAAAACCCCAGAAAGAAGCAGCCCAGAACGCTCAGGGTCCCGGAACCACAGAAACACCAGTACCTAAGGCGCCCGGAGCCAATACACCAGCAGCCAATGCACCGGCAGCCAATACACCGACCGCTAATGCACCGGAGTCACAACCGAATTCTAATGCTCAGAATAAAAAGTTAGAGAAAAACGAGCAGAAGAAAAAAACAGATAAGGATAACGTGAAGAAAGAAAAAAAGGAGAAGAAAAAATCCAAGAAGAAGGCAACCGGGCAGAAAGCAGCCGATAAAAAAGAAACCGGTAAAAAAGACTCTGGAAATAAACAGTAGGGACTTTATAGGATACCTGCATTGAAAACAGACAGCAGCAAGAGAGGAATCTCTGCTGCTGTCTGTTTTCAATCTATAATGGGAAAGAGTAGGCGTATTTTATAAAAATCCTGTTCCATCTCAATCTGACAGACTCCATTCATCTGGGTTATCATACGTTTGACATTTTTAATACCGACCTTGGTACTCTCCACTTGCCCGGCGTGAGTGAGAATCTGATTGCTTACTTCAATTCCGCCCATATGGTTATCGTATACGGTTTTTAATGTGACAGGAAGGGCGGGGGAGGCGTATTTAACAAGATTACTGCTTATATTATCAACAATCCGGGCAATATAATCCATCCGTACTCTAATTGATACTGCGCGCCATTCCAACTTGGCATCGACTTTAAATCCCTGATTTTCCAGATACATTACCATCTCAGACAAATAATCCACAAAGGTATCCTGAAGCGTCCGTATTTCATCCAACGGCTTTTCAGCATTTTCGTCTTGAATCTGGCTGCATTCAAACAGCCGGTCGGAAAGCTCCTTCATCGTTGAGGCCTTACCCATAATCTTTTCCAGATAGTATTGTTTTGCACCTTCGTCCTTACAGACATCCGACTGAAGAATCTGGACATACATGGTCAGTGCGGTCAGCGGGGTCCGCAAATCATGAGCGATACCGGTAATCAGGTTCTGGTTTGCCTGTTTTAAGTCATTTTCAATCTGTATATTTCGTTTTAGAGAAATCCTGAGCTGCTCCAGACCCTCTGCAAGTTTAGCCAGTTCATCCTCTCCTTTGACAGTAATCGGGTGATCCAGGCAGCCTCCCTCCATCACATTGATTTCTGCCTGCAGTTTCTGAATATATTGGATTCCTTTTTTTATCCCTAAGATAAACAGGAAAAGAAATACAATAAAAGCAAGTAAAATTTCAACAATCAAGGCGGAACTGTAAAACTGGTAATCAAAGATCCCGAGCAGGACAATATCAGCTTCCCCATCTGAAAATTGGAGAGTGTACCGGCGATTTTTATAATAAGGACTTTCCATACCATCCAGAACTGCATCCATGGGACTCCCGGAAGCATATAAAAGGCGGCCGTCACGGTATATTTCCAGATACACTACATTTTTCTTTCTTACCCATTTCGCCAAGGAATCTTTGTCATAGGGCGTCAATTCCCCCTCACGGATATATTCCTGCAAATTTTCAACAGTCCGTTGCTCGGCATGCTCCAGATAGTCAGATTTATAAAAAAAACAGTCCAGTCCCCAGGTGATTCCCATATACAAGATAGAGAAAAAAATAATACTTGCTGTGGCAGCTCCAATAAAAAGAAGGACAAGTTTCTTGATTAAGTTATTTGTATGCAGCCTTGTCAAATGCATGGCAGCCAGTATTTTGTTCTTACCCAATCCGATACCCCTTTCCCCAAACAGTACAAATGCGCTTTGGCTGTTGGGGATCTTCCTCAATCTTAAGCCGGAGTTTGCGGATATGTACCATAATGGTATTATTTGAGGAGTAGTAGAACGGTTCATTCCATACGCTCTCATATATGTTTTGAGTTGTAAAAATCTTATTTGGATATTGGATCAATAAGAGCAGTATCTGATATTCAATTTCCGACAGCTCAATATCCTGGCCATCTACCTGTACCGCATTGGAGGTTGTGAGTATCCGGATTCCTTTGTGTTCCAGCCAGTCTCCATCGGACTGGTTTGAAGGTGTAAACTTTCCCTGGTAAATATGATACCGCCGTAACAGAGCCTTTACCCGCCCCAGCAGCTCCGCATAGGAAAACGGCTTGGCAAGATAATCATCCCCACCGACAATCAGCCCCAATAATTTATCAGATTCCTGGGCCTTGGCGGTCAGAAAGAGTACCGGTACATTTGATACTTTGCGGATTTCTTCACAGGTGATAATACCGGATATTCCCGGCATCATAATATCAAGAATCACTAAATCAATATTTGAATTAAGTAAGGAAAGTCCCTGCTTACCGCAGTCGGCTTCCAGTACAGAATACCCTTCACTCGTCAATAGAACTCGAACACCTTCACGGATATCGGCATCGTCTTCGATGAGCAGAATTGTTCCCACGTTCATGAATCGTACCTCCTTTTCGTTTTCAATTATACTTGTTTTTGTTCAAATTGTCTCAAGTATAAATTCTTAAATTTTCTGAAGGCAGGTTCTTAATTATTGCTGTTTTTATAGGGTTTCACAATTGTTAAGGAGATTTTAAGAAACCATTCAGTTTTACGGCAGATAATAAAAATACAAATAAAAATCAGAGGAGAGAATGCCGATGAGCAATGGGACTATTTTAATGATTGAGGACGATGCGGATATCCGGGAAGCTGTCCGTATTCTCCTGGGAAATGAAAACTATACGATTATAGAAGCCGAAAATGGAATCAGGGGATTGGAGCTTATGACGGAAAGCATTGATCTGGTAATTCTTGATATCATGATGCCGGGAATGTCCGGCCTCAGAACTTGTGAGGAAATCAGAAAAAAATCCAATGTACCGGTACTCTTTTTAACTGCCAAGGCGAAAGAATCTGATAAGCTGATCGGTTTCATGGCCGGCGGAGATGATTATCTGACCAAGCCGTTTTCCTATGCAGAATTGCTGGGAAGAGTAAAAGCGCTTCTAAGACGTTATCATCAGTATCAGGGAAAAAATATGGTGGAGGGGAAGGAGACGGAAGAGTTCTTGGAGATGGCAGGAATCCGAATAAATCAGCAATATAATGAAGTGCAGGTAAGAGGAAAAAAGGTCGAATTATCAAATATTGAATATCATATCTTACTTTTAATGATGCAAAATCCTAAAAAAATATTCTCTGCCCAGAATTTGTACGAGAGTGTTTGGAATGAACCATATTTTTATAATTGCAACAGTACAGTCATGGTACATATCCGTAAATTACGGGTAAAGATTGAAGAATCGCCGCAAGAGCCGCAGTATATCAACACCGTATGGGGAAAGGGGTATCGCTTTGGGACATAGAGAGAAAATGAATTATAATTCCATGTATTTCCGTTTCGGAATATGGATTATTGCAGCACTGTTGTCTTCCGTTACGCTGTTCGTTTTTTTGCAGAGCACTGGAAAAGCGCTGCTTGATTCCTATTATGTACAAAGCGGTTATCTGAAAAAAGAGAATAACCGCAGGCTGGAAGCGTTCCAGACGTTCATCAACAAAGAAGAAGTTTCAATCCTGGATACGGATAAAATTGCAGCGTGGGTGAAAGAGCAGTCAGTGGTTTCTTTGCAAATATACAAGGGAGAAGTCCTTCAGTATGATTCTGATTATCCGGAAGGTGAAAGTATGCCTGAATTCTCCTTCAGTGGGAATTATGAAGATTATGAAGCATACCATTTAGTTCAGTTTGCAGATCAGGAAGGTTATGTGTTCCTGACAGGATATTACAATCAACAGTTTTATAACGGTATCACAGTCGGATCGGTTTTATTGTCAGCGTTGCTGCTGATTGGTGTAGTGATGCTGCAGGTGCATAAGGTTATAAGATATATTCGCACATTGAATCGGGAAATTCAGATTTTAGAAAGCGGCGATTTGGATTATGCAATTACGGTTCGGGGAAAAGATGAACTTGCGTCTATGGCAGCAGGGTTGAACAGTATGCGGCAATCTCTCAAGGAGCAGATGATAGAAAAAGAGGAGGCAGTAAAGCTAAACGGGGAAATTATTACGGAGATGTCTCATGAACTTAGAACGCCATTAACAGCGCTGCTGATATATATTGATATTCTACGTTCAAATAAGCAGTGGGATGTTGAATTTATATTAAAATATGTCAATAAAATCGAACAAAAAGCAAAGGAAATAACAGCATTGGCTGATCATATCATGGACCATTCCTTAGAAGATAAATCGGTTGTAGCACCGGAACAAAGTTTTGAACATAGAGGTACCGATTTTTAGGAGTTTAGAAATGTTTAGCTTTAGTTAAGGAACGATTTAAATTATCCACGATAAGATATAGACGTCTCAAACATATTGAGAACTATAAAATACGAAGGAGTGATGATACATGAGAAAAATGTTTCTTGTGCCGTGCTTGTCTATGGTGTTAGCCTTGGGTAGTACGATGGTCTCTATGGCGGCAACCGGCTGGGCGCAGGAGAACGGCACATGGGTCTACTATACCAGTAGTAAAGACAAGGCAGCGGATACGCTTAAAAAATCCGGGAATCACTGGTATTACCTGGATGAGAATGGCGAAATGGCGACAGACAGGCTGGTAGAATACAATGATGACTTCTACTATGTAAATTCCACCGGTGCTGTTGTGACAAATGAGTGGAAGGCTGTTCCAAACGAGTCTCCATCAGAAGGTGAGCCGGATGAATGGTGGTATTATTTTCAGAGTAATGGAAAAGCTGTGAAAAAACCATCCGGGGCCAATACGGCAAAGCTGGTCACTTTGCCGGTAAAGTCTGGAACGGCAAAATTCATCTTTGATGAGAATGGCCATATGATGAGCGGCTGGATTAACGAGAACGGCGAAATGCTGACAGAAGATGACGCCTGGAAAAGCGGAGTATATTATGCAGGAGGTAATGACGATGGCAAGATTGTAACTGGATGGAGATATATCACGGCTGAAAATGATGAGGATACGGACCGGGATGGCGATGGCTATTGGTTTTACTTTAAAACCAACGGAAAAAAAATAACGGATACGGACAGCAAGACAATCAACGGAAAAAAATACCGGTTCAATGAACATGGCGCGGCACAATTTGACTGGTACAATAAACCGACCGTGGCAACCGGATCGGATGCAACTCCCTCCAACACAGTCAACCGGTATTACAATGAAGAAAGCCAGACATGGCTGGCAACCGGCTGGTTTAAAACAGTTCCAAGTGAAGACGTGGACGCAGAGGCGCATAACAATGATGAAGCTCATTGGTTCTATGCAGATAAGAAAGCCTGCTAATAAAAAGTCAAGCACTT
>PVML01021732.1_pt1 | contig 21971 bp, 18 predicted proteins | sample 1853371 | NCBI WGS metagenome assembly PVML01 (sample SAMN08533508, study PRJNA380276) | Human gut metagenome, whole genome shotgun sequencing project. | isolation source: participant 1, chromium library | host: Homo sapiens | collected 2017 | reverse complement strand
AAGAGCCGTTATTTTCAAATATTATAAACTTATATTTCCTTTCTTCCATTTTTCCTGGCTAGCGCCCGTTGGCATCTCCTTTTATACCTTTAAAGCAATCAGCTATTGTATTGAAGTTGTTAAAAAAAGGATGGACGCAGAAACCAGTTATCTAAATTGTTGGCTTTATTTTTCATTTTTTCCAGTTTTTACAGCGGGGCCGATTAATCGACCAAAATCCTTTTTTACACAGTTAAAAAAGCAGCGTCCCTGGAAAACAGCCCGGATTGAATCAGGGCTGATCCGTACAGCCTTGGGCTGTTTTGAAAAAGTAGTGATCGCTGATAATTTATTAATATTAGTCGATTCCATTTACTTCCAATGGCAAGAAGCCTCAGGAGGTTTACTATGGATTGCCATGATCTTATATTCTTTTCAAATTTATTTAGACTTTGATGCCTATTCTAATATGGCAATTGGTATCTCGAAATGTTTTGGATTCAAGATTGAAGAAAACTTTAAAACACCTTATCTTGCCGAGAGTATCTCTGAGTTCTGGCGGCGCTGGCATATTTCCCTTAGTTCATGGCTGCGGGATTATATTTATATTCCCTTAGGTGGGAATCGCAAAGGGACCATAAAGAAATACAGGAATTTGATTGTTGTCTTCCTGATTAGCGGTTTATGGCATGGCGCCTCTTGGTCGTTTGTTCTCTGGGGACTCTTCCATGCCCTTTTACAAATATTTGAACAAATTATACATTTATCGAAGAAAGCTTCGAATTCAATAATCCGTTTTTTAAAGATTATACTTAACTTTGTTTTAATTACTATCTCATGGGTATTCTTTAAAATAACAGATGTTAAACAAGCACTGGCAATATTGCAGAAAGCATTATTTTTCCCTTCCTTTAAGCTCAACTTAGATTTACTTAAAATTTCTCCAAAAGAACTCTCCATCGCTTTGTTCTTTATCTTGATTATTGTAATTTTAGATCTCCTGCGAAATCATTTCGATATGATCAAATGGTTTAGAAAAAGAAATTTTGTATTTCGTTTCTTAATTTATATTCTCTTATTCTCCAGTTTCCTTATTCTTGGCGTGTATGGAACAGGATATGATGCGAATCAATTTATTTACATCCAGTTTTAATTAAAGAAGGTAATGACAATGAAGAAAACAATTCAGTTTATATTTAAATGTATATTATTAGTGATCACAGCTTGTCTGCTGATGACTTACTTTTCAATTGTTTTGCGTCCAAAATACTATGAAGCGCCGGATGATATGACGAACAAAACAGAAGGTTTCTACGCGCTCGAAAAAGATTCGTTAGATGTCCTTTTCCTTGGCTCCAGTCATTCTTACTATGCCTTCAATCCAGCAATTCTCTGGAAGAAAACAGGAGCTTACAGTTATGTTTTCGCAGGCGAGTGTCAACCTTTTTCACAGACCTATTACTACCTCAAACAAGCGATAAAGACACAAACACCTCAAGTTATTGTCCTCGATGTCTTCGGTCTTCTGGAGAGCTCTAAGGCCTGCCAGACAGACGGAATTTATAAAAAGAACTCGGAAGGTTTGCGAAATGAAATCTATCGAGTTCAATCTCTGAAAGAAATAAGCGATAAATCACTGAAATTGGATTATTTGTTAGATTTGAGACTCTATCACTCACGATGGAATGAAATGACACTGGATGATTTTAAATTTCCTTTTGAAAAGCACTTTAATCCTTTTTTCGGTTGGACTATGGGCTATCCTGAATCTGATAAAAAAATAGAACGAGATACCTACCATCAAACGGAAACTGTAAAACCCGATGAAACCAATCTGCAGTATCTTGATAAAATTATTGATCTATGCAAGAAAAAGCATTTACCGCTCTTATTAGTCAAAACTCCTTACTATGTCACCCAGCACGAATACAATATGCTTCAATATGTAAAGCAATATGCGCTAAGCAAAGAAATTCAATTCATCGATTTTAACGATCTCTATGAAGAAATGAACTTTCATTTTGATCAGGACGGCGATATTTGGCACACTAATATCCGCGGTTCTACAAAACTCATGAATAAGTTGATTGAAGTCTTAGAACAAGATTATCACTTAAACACTTCAAAGCCGAAGAAAATTGAATCGTACGAAACTGCTTTAGATCAACTCTATAATGATACGATGGAGAAGTTATTACAGAGCGTTGATGATATTTACAATTACTTTGATTACATCCAGGAATCAGATTTTACTTTCGTTATTAGCTATAATGGAACCGATGGACGATCTTTTATTGGGGAATATGAAAATCAAATGTTAAACAACGCCGGTATTCAATTTGATTTTATCAATGATAAAGATAAGGATTTCATTATGATAACTCAAAATGATCAGGTATTATTTTATGAAGAGGGTAACAAGTTAGTAAAAGATTATACATTAAAGAATGAAAGTATAAAATTTGAAAATAATAATATCATCATAAACGGGAAACAAGAAACCTCAGAAGATCCAGGACTTAAAATTGTTATAATTGATACACAAGGAAGAGTACTTGATTCATTGTATATTGATTATTCAATGGTTTTTTGGTTAGAAAATAGATAAACCTTATGCTACATAGTCAACAAGCTCTTTAGCACAGTTTTCATTTTCAAATTTGGTTATATCATACGTTAAATCTTGATGATTTCGGTTCAACAAAGCTTCAAAATTCTTTTTAATTGATGCGACATCATATGTTGTACATGTATAATTTAAACTAGTAAAAATTCTATAAGTTGGGCTATTATGTTCTGCCAAAATAAACAACGGTTTCTTTAAAAGTATATACTCTAAGCTTTTAGATGGAAGATAAGGCTGCAGCGAATCAGTTTCTAAGATCGTATCGAACAATAATAGTCCATCTGACGCAATCATTTCATTAATCGCATCAGCATAGGGTATTTTATCATAAACTTTGACTATTGATGACAATTCCAGATTTTCAATTTGTTTTTTATATCTATCTATCAATTCCCCATAAAAACAAAGCTCTATCCTATCTTTAAAATTTGGTATTTCTTTATTTAATTGGCTCAACGCAACTAAAAACTTATCAATTTTTCTAAGACCATATATTCTTCCAAAATGTGCAAATTTTAATTTACCTTTATACTTTGGTTCACTCAATTTTGAAGCTTTAATCAAATCATCATAAATATTCCAACCTTTTATATAATTTAAAGGAATTATAATAGATTTCTTTTTTAATTCCTCAGTATTTTTATAATGCGAAAGCATGAAGTCTCGCTGTTCTTCACATATGAAAATTAATTGATCTGCATTATTGATAGCTAGTTTTTCATAAAGACCATTCATATAAATGAGTATGTAAACTAAAAACCCTATTTTATTGATTAACGAGTACTCTTTAAAACTTTCATGATCGTATTTATACGGCGATTTATATAATGGGTCTGAAAAGGATGCAATCCATTTAATCTGTTTTCTTTTCTTTTTTACAAAATAGGCCGCTAAATGTGTAAAAGCAGGAATCGAGGAAGAATATACAAAATCATACGAATATTGTTTTAATTTTTTTACACAAAAAAAACAATATCTAAAAATATTATAAATGCCTTCTAAAACATTTTTCTTTTCTGCAGTCGCAACAGCCTGCTCATAATTGCAAATATATTCGATATTGAATTTATTCCAGTTTTTATCTTTTTTTATTTCTTTTTCCAAACCTTCATCATTCTTGCCTTTTAAGGCTATCACATCCATAATGCAATCTAAATTTCTCAGATGTTTATAACTGATTAATGTAACTGTGTCATTAAAAGGAACAAACCCCCCAGGAATTACAAGCATTCTTTTTTTATTCATTTTGATTACCTATTTCCTTTTTTAGCAGCGATATTTCATATGCCATATTTTTTATTTGTTCATTTAATAAAGAAATTTTAAGGAACAAATAAAAGCTTAATAAGTATAACAAAAAGATCATAATTAAAAAAAGTGTATTAACAGCAACAGCGATACTTAAAATATTTGATATGTAATAAACGATTTGAGGAAATATACTGATTAATATAATTCCCAGTGACCACAAGGTCCAAACAATAGAATATTTAATATTCATTTTATGCTTTTTTGAACAAGATATAACAAATATAAAGGTTAATAACGACGCTACAAATAAAGCTATTTGCAAATATAGAGACACCTATATTCCCCCTCTCATTGAATAAAAATGATACTAATCAAAACATTTAGCATAAACTTTCCTGACTTAATAATATTATCAAAATAACTGGTGCCACCTTCCCGTTGCTCCATCGAAACTTGTATTTCGCATACTTTTAATTTGTTTTTTAAAACATGTGTTAAGGCATCTGACTCATTAACATAATTCATCTCATAAGCAAATTCTTTGAGTACTTTTTTGCCTAAAGCTCTCATCCCGCTTGTAGGATCATTAATAATTTGACCCGTTTTAAGTTTAATAGCAAAACCTATTAATCGACTACCAATCATACGTAAGCTCCATGGCTTTTTTTCTTCTACAAATCGTGATCCTATTACATAATCATAGCCTTCATTAAGCTTATCTAATAAAGATTTAATGTAAAACGGAGGATGTTGACCATCCCCATCAATAACTATAGCTGCGTCGTAATTATTTTCATAAGCATATCTAAATCCCATTTGCGTTACGCCCGCTAATCCAATATTAATTGGCAAATCTAAATGATTTAATTTCATAGAATTTAATAATATTCCAGACTCATCTCGACTGCAATCATTTATTACTAAATAGTCATAACCCAATTCATTGATTTTTTTCATTAGATTAGGTATATTCTCAGCTTCATTATAAGCAGGTATAATAACAAGTACATTCATTTTAATCACCAAGATTAGTTTATCATAGTTTCAGTCCAGATGAAAATAAAAATACATATCTTCACCTTTCAAGGGTAAAAGTTATGTATTTAGATTATTTTTTTAGCTGGACTTAGATTAATAACATCTTTATAACTTCAATCTTAACTATTTCTTACTAACATAATTTTATTAATATTGATGTTAAAACTGTGCTTTTTACATAAAAAGATCTAACTTTAATAATAATTGCTTCATGCCATCAACATCTAAACGATTTGTATTATGTGAGGTATAATCAGCAAATTCAGCAAGTTCATGATTCCCTGAGCTAACATATTTATCATAATTCAAATCTCGATTATCTGCAGGAATTCTAAAATAATCGCCTAAATCAACAGCTTTAATCATTTCCTCAGAAGTAATTAATGTTTCATACAGTTTTTCACCATGTCTGGTCCCAATATATGATAATCCAGAATTAGCCTTTTTTAATTCTAATATTGCCTTAGCAAGTACTTCTATCGTTGCCGATGGAGCTTTTTGTACAAAAAGATCACCTTGTCTACCATTTTCAAAGGCATATAAAACTAATTCAACAGCTTCATCAAGTGTCATCATGAAACGAGTCATATTAGGATTTGTTATTGTTATTTCCTTGCCTTGTTCGATTTGATCGCAAAAAAGAGGAATTACGCTACCTCTAGATGCCATTACATTTCCATATCGGGTTAAACATAGAATGGTATCCCCTGCTTGTAATTGACGACTCCTTGCAATTACATTTTTTTCCATCAAGGCCTTGGTCATCCCCATGGCATTAATAGGATAAGCTGCTTTATCAGTACTCAAAAATATTGCCTTTCTTACTTTGTTTTCAACGCACGCAGTAATAACATTATCACTTCCAACTATATTTGTTTTAACAGCTTCCATCGGATAAAATTCACAGGATGGAACTTGTTTTAAGGCTGCCGCATGAAAAACATAATCAACTCCACGAAAAGCACCTTTGATAGAATTGTAATCGCGCACATCACCAATAAAAAACTTTAGTTTATCATTATTGTAAAGTTTTCTCATATCATCTTGTTTCTTTTCATCACGCGATAATATTCTTATTTCCCTTATATTTGTCTTTAAAAATCTTTGACATACCGCATTTCCAAATGATCCTGTTCCACCAGTTATTAAAAGTGTATTATTTTCAAACATTCATTATCATCCTTTCTTTGCCCAGAAATATTTATATATTATATCACTCTTCACTACAAAATTCTTGCAAGTTTATAAAAAAATGCTACATTCAATTTCAAAATCAACGCACTAAGAAACACTTTAGCGTCTTTGAATGTATATAACTCGGTAAATAAATTTTTATAGTTTAGTTTAAAACACAGTGATTTAAATTCTGTATATGTTAATATATGCGCAGCACTATAAAGACATCCTAGTTTCCATCTTGGCAGTATTAACTTAGTTTCAACTAATAATGGATATCGCAATTCAAGTTCATCAGTTAAAAAACAAAATTGTTGATAACCATTTAATATATTTATATACTTTGATGAAGTCATAATCGAATTTGGATGTATAAAATAATAGTATAACTGTTTATCAACCCACATGCATCTATTACAGGAATAAATCAATTTCCAAAGGAAAATTAAATCCTCAGAAAATCTTGAATCATTATCAAAACATAGATGATTATCAATAATATAATCTTTTTTCAAAATCAATCCCGTTATAATTATCTGCTTTTTTCGATACAAAAAATCATGAATTATTTCATCTCTAGAAAGTAGTATTAAATTTCCAAGACCCTTTTTCTCAAAATTCGATTTTTTTACAAAGGCATAATTACAAAAGGCAAAATCAACATCATTGTTTTTTATAGCTAAATAAAGCTGTTCAACAAAAGTATCATCTACGGTGTCATCTGAATCAATAAATATAATATATTGACCAGACGCTTCGTGCAATCCTCTATTTCTTGCCGCGGCTTGCCCTTGATTTTCTTGATTTATAATTTTCCAACTTATATTTGCATTAACTAAAACATTCTTAGCTAGCCGTTCAGAATCATCAGTAGAACCATCATTTACAATTATCAATTCAAAATTTTTAAAAGTTTGCCTTAATATGCTGGTAATACAGCTGGTAATAAATTTTTCCGATTGAAACATCGGTATAATAATTGATACTTCCAATTTTTTCCCAATATATAATTTTCAAATTCGTAATTATATATAACCTTTCTATTTTAACAAAATCAAATATTCTCTAAAGGTAAATTTTAGCTAACTCTATTAAAACATTTTACATATCAAATCTACCTTCAATTACAAGTATAATATACTTTCTATTAATTAGATACTTCTTTTAACAGGCTTAAATCAGTAGCGAGAAGCATTAAACTGTAAAAATAACCATATAATTCATTAATTTTACAAGTAATCAAATATCCCCTTCTCACATAATATATAAAATTTTTGAATAGTAATAATCTAGTTTAACTCTTTAGAAATTTTATACCAGTTTTTATTATTAATATTGATTCGGGGAATACTTATAAATTCCGGACTATAATCCATTGGTAAAGTGGAAAAAACATATTTAAATATTTTTTTTGCTTCTTTAAATTTCTTTAAGCCACAAGCATATAAAGAACCATATGGAAAAGCGAACAAATCACATTCTTCCTTTGTAATCATCTCAATTTCTTTTTTAGATGAAGCTAATTCTTTTCGAAAATCATCAATGTTCTGCTTTCTTTTATAATCGTGTTTTAATCCATGATTACCTATCTTACAGTTGGAACTTTTAAGCATTTCATATATATTCTCATAGTTTATATAACCTTCAGAATTTATCAAACTCAAATTTATAAAAAGTATATATGGAATATTAAACTTTTTTAGTATAGGGTAGGCATTTAAATATACAGAATTATGAACATCATCGAAAGTTAACAATAATCCAGATTTATTTTCGTTTTTAAAAAAAACATCTACATTTTGAAAATAATCCAAATTAAATTCAATCATTTTCTTAAAATTTTCTTCAGATATACTATAATTATCACAGCTATCATCAACTTTGTGTATCATTAATACTTTCTTGTTAGTCTTCTTTTTTAATAAAAACACATACAAACGTTGATAGATAATCCAAAAAAATCTACACATTTTTCCCTCCGTTACCGCGCCTTGTGCGGTCACAAATATTGCATGACAGCAAGCTAGATCGCTTTACTTTCACACTTTTTCCTCTCTTAATATATACTCTATCAAAAACTATTATTAGAAATAATTTAAAGCATTTGATCTCAATGGGATTTATTTTTTGTCTTTCAGAGAATTTCAAAGTTTTTCCAAAAATGTTGATTGTCAATACAACTGATCGTAGTTTGCCTCCTGTGAAATCTTATTCCATTTACGCTTTGGTAAATCATGCAATTGAAGATCGTTGCTTCAATCAAATAGCTTGCTGACCAAAATAAAGTATCCTCACGCTCAACAGTATCAATTTTCTTTAATCAGATATCCGTGACTGTAGTCGAACAATATTTTCTTCAATTATATCATCGGAATCTTTTTACACCTTAGGACTACCTCCGATTCAACCGTTTTCTCAACTGTGATGGAAATTAATATCTAAGTTATTCACAACTTTATTAGGAATGTAGAAAGCCATATTATTCAAAAACACTAGAAATCCACTAAATTTGCATTCTCCATAAAGAGCAATACCTTAAGAGTTTTATAAGATTTTCGTAAATTTTAATATACTAAGAATCAAATTACCTAACAAACTTGTTGCAATGATTTCATTGTAAACATAGCAAATTTCTCCTCCAAATGACTTTTTAAAAACATCAATACCATTTAAATGATCAATGCTAGAAATATTTCCCCAATCATATATTTTTATACTATTATCTTTAAACATACACATATCTTTATAATGCAAAGCCTTATTTGCTCTTCCAGCAATATTTTTATCAACACCTTCATTTCTAAAATCAGAAGCAGAAAAAACTAAACATGCTTTATTAGCATCATAAACATATACATGATAAACAATGCCAAGTTCATATTTTGCGCAGCTAATACATAAACACTTTTCTTTTTTCCATTTTTTTATTTTGTTTTTCTTCAATGCATTGCGAACTTCTTTATTATTTATTTTTTTACAGAATTGTGAATATGTTTGATAAAAACTTGCTAAAATTTCTTCCGTTATATCATCATTTAAATAAAAGTGATATTCTATATTATCGTTAATCGATTTTCTTATATCATATTTATATGTCTTTGAAATTTTATTAAATATCTCTTCTTTACTACATTTCAAACTGCTAATGATTGTTGGAACCTTATTAATAATTCTCTTTTTATCAACAAAATTTGTGGACTTTTCACTTAGGCGTAAATATCTGATTAGATCATAATTACTAATATTATTAGCATCAATATCATCTTCGAACCAACTCCAAAGTATTTTTATGAAACACAAATTAGATTCAAATTTCATTGTTTATCTCCTTTATGTAAATATCAAATATTCTCTTATGTATCGCAGCCATATTCTCAATCGTATACTCTTTAGCTACTTTTAAACTATTCACACTCATTTTAGTCAACATATTATTATCATTCAATATCCTATTAATTTGGTACGCTAAAGCTTTAACATCATAAGGCTCTATAACATTACCATTCCAATCATTTTTGACCATACTTTTTGCAGCAACGCAATTAGTTGTTGCAATTACTGGTAATCCAAATGACATCGCTTCATTAATTACCAGTCCCCAAACTTCTGTTCTCGATGGTAATACAAAAATATCGCTTGCCATATAATATTTTTGCAAATCATCAAATTGCATGAAATCAAGGAAATAAATTCCTTTTAAATTATCCTTCTCAATGATACTATTATACGCTTCTGTTTTTTTCCCTCCGATTATAACAATTGCAATGTCATCGTCTAAGTATTTTTTACTGTACAATAAATCCTCAATTCGTTTTAATTCTATAAATCTGGAAACACATAGTACAACTCTGCTTTCTTTGATTTCTAATTCTTTCTTTAACCTAAGTTTATCGTTATTAGTAAGGATTTGACTAAGCATTTCGTTTGAATGAAGTGGTGACAGATTATGTACATATATCCTGTTTTCTAAAATTCCATATCCCATCAAATTTTCTTTTGTTGGATCACCACTTACGAGAAAAAAATATTTTCCTTTAAATAATATTTTTTTTATGAATTTTATAAGAAATTTTTCTCTTACCCCACATTGCCACCCATCTATATTTACAAAGAATTTTTTTCTAACGCATATTTTCATATACATTATACCAATAAAGTTTACTAAAATGCCATAACCATCAAATATAACTATAGAATTTTTATAGAAATTTAATAATTTGAATAGATCTCCATTACGCAATAAGTCACTAATCTTCCTATATTTCAAATCGCATTTTTCTGATTCTTTTTTTAGCCATTTAGTATTACATTCACTATCTTCTTTTTTAGTGTATAATACCAATACATCATAGTATTTAGATAATTCTTCACACCATTTAATTCTGAATGGTGCTGGACTTCCAGTAATTAATAATAATTTATTCAATTGGAAACCTCCTTTACCTTTATATTCAAAACTTTATAGTATATTTTTAAAAACATAAATAATATTTTCCTATACTTAATAAATAAAACTAAAAATATATTAATAGACATTTTGAAATTTTTTCTTAAATCATAATATTCAGTAAATATTAGTTCACATTTTCTTTTGTATTCTCTATTCACATTTTTATCGAAAATATTAATATAGTTATAAACAGCTGCTCCTACTATTCTCTCTCGAATTTTATTGCTTAATTCCGGAAAATTTAAATCTATGTATTTTTTATTACTTTCATAACCCTCAATTCTATCAAATTCTCTTAAATTATATCCGCTATTAGTAATGCTGCCCTTTCTTATACGATAGTTATATAAGGGTTTATCTATATATTTTATCTTTTCAGCTAATCCAAATAGAGGTATCGTTATAAAAGTATCTTCATGTATTCTACCTTCTGTAAATCTTAGTTCATCAAAAAGCTTTCTTTTATATAATTTTTGTTGTACCTGTTCAAATAATATGAACTGCTTTCCTGTTAAGTCCGCTAAAGCTTCCAATTTTGTGTACTCTACATCCTTATGCTTCAGTAAAGGCTTTTTTACATCTTCTACTACTTCAGAACAAGCGCAGCACACTATATCATAACCATAATGTATTTCATCTATCAAGATTTTTATACAATCGGTTTCTAGCCAATCATCGCTATCTAGAAAAAACACATAATCGCCGGAACATCTCTCCAAACCTACATTTCTCGCCGAACTCAATCCACCATTTTCTTTATTGATTAAGATCATATTATTAGTTTCTAGGTATTCTTGACAAATAGCACGTGATCCATCTGTGGAGCCATCGTTTATTACGATTATCTCCAAATTATTATATGACTGTCTAAATACTGAATCTAAACAACAACGCAAATAATCTTGAACATTATAAACTGGTATAATAATACTCACTTTTTGATTAATTATCATATTATTCTTTACCTTCTATTCTATTATCTTAACTATCTCTTTCTTATACTTATCATCACTAACATCGTCGATCCTCAGATTATTCTCAAATTCATTTACAAATTTATAGCTAATATTGCCACCATCCAGCATACCTAATTGATAATAATCATATTCGATATCAATATGTCCAAGATCTAAACATCTAATTCCAATTTTAGATAAATCATAAGCCAGTACTGTAGCTGTAGGTCCTAAAGATAAAATCACTAGCTTATTTTCGAAATTTTCTATAATGCTTGAGCGTATTTGATTAAATTTTTCAAAAGCATTTTTATTAGGGCACAATATTCTAGAGACCGAATAAGCATTTGAAAACAAATCATTACCAACGCCCATTCTAGTGAAGATTCCTTCTACAATAAGAATTGATTTATTGTTCCAGAGACTTCTTAGTTCTTGAAACCTATACTGTGCCAAAGATTTATCTGAATATCTTAAAAAAGGACGCGTTATATTGGCATTATAATATTCACTTTCCAGATTCATTCTATTTATCCATTCATTATAATATCTTGCCAAATTCATAATCCAAAATTTTCTACTTTTTTTGTTAAGGTTAGACATATCATTTAAAACATCAATTACTCCAATAATACATTTTTTATTATCATTAGAACTAATAATATCTAAAAGCATACTTGCTAATTTCTCGTCATATTTTTGAAAGTTTATATCTTTTCCCAATATTATTTCCATTTCCCCATCTCCAAATCTTGATAATGAAACAGAACTCATTTTAAGCAAATCAATCGTTTCTTTTTCACTATGGATAATTGCTTTATTTCGATATAAAATGCTTTTTATGTAAAATAAAAACGTTAGCATAAGTTCATAAATAAGTATAATTAATTTATTCTTCTTCAAATTTTCCATAATTACACAATTGTTCCTTTTCTTTTTTTAAACAAACAAATCTACTATGCAATCTATTTAACAAATCTTTAAAAATATCATCATCAGGAAATTCCTTCAGAATACACTTCTGCTCAGGATCTTCTTTTAGATTAAAGTAAAATACTTTATCTAAATGAAAATCATCAAAGACATTACCCACATAATTAACTTGATAACTATCATTAACTGTACTTATCCAGACCTCTTTTCGCCTAAAATCTGGGCAACCAGAACCATGAAACTCTAAAAAAACGTAATCCCTTTGTTTACTTATTAAATTTATTCCATCAAATTCAGTTAATTCAGTTTTTTTAAGTCCTAAACAACTTATTATAGTTGGTAATAAGTCAACATTACTGATTAGCTGACTTTGTATTTTTTTACAGCTATTAGAACTGAACATATAAAGTGGGGTTTTATAGTTTTCCAAACGAAAATCTATACTAATATTTGATTTCGTTTTATATATGTCATAAGCATGACCATGGTCACCTGTAATAACAAAGAGAGTATTTTCATATTTCTTTTTGTTTTTAGTTTTCATTTTATTCAGCAAGATATTAACCTCATTATCAAAATACAATTTTGACAAAGCTATACTTGCATCACAAAATTTAGTAATTCCGTTTAATTTATGCAAATTATCTTCGATATAATGGAATTCCTCATATAATTTACTATAGCTTTTACTATCATAAGAATAACAATTGTTTTTTATATGAGTATCATTTATATGTATATATGCACAAAAAGGAGATTCAAGTTTTTCGAAATCTTCAATAAAATCATTGAAAATTTTGTTGCACGATGGCGTATTTTTCAAAAATGTATGATTGTTGTTTCCAAATATTTTAGATGATTCATAGAGAAAATACTTTATAAAATAAAGATGAGTTTTGACACTCGAATAATCCCTCTTTTTGATATTTTGATATATACCTTTTATATCTATTTTAAATTTAAATAACACATTCTTAATTTGAATAAGTCTCAATTTAATTGAAAGAAATTTATTTTTATTTACTATTTCAAAATATTCCTTAGAACATATATTATCATCAAAATAGTCATCATTTATAAAAAAACTTTTATCACCTTTCAAAACTACTTCGATATATTTCGCTTTATTAGATAAATATTCGGAAAACTCCTTTTTTATCAAACGATTTAAAGAATCTAACTTTGAAAAATCTATTCTATCTCTAATTAAATTAAATGAAGAAGTATCTTTATTAGAATAAAAATTTTCAAATGCTGGAAATATCTCATCAAATAAGCCAATTAATTGTTTATAATCATATGAATCAATTTGCCCATTTTTATACAAATTAGAAAAATACTTTATTCTTGACTCCCATAAGTATTTGAATGAAAAAGGAGTTGTATACTTTTTTAAATACATCTTATTTAATTGATCTATATTGTAAATTCCATCCATCCAATGATAAGATATAATTTTATACCCTTCATTAAAAAGAACATCAAATATCGTGTTCTTCGAATCATCAGTAAATTTGAAATAACCATTACCTGAAAGAACATTTTTCCCAGTTAAAAATGATTTAATGCCTGCTTCTGTATATGGACCCTGCGAATAATTAATTTTCTGTAAATTCATCAATTCTAGGCTTTCCAACTTTGGTAAGAAATTGTCATTTATATCAGCTCTGTATGACAATGAATCTGCAACAATTATTACAATGTTCTTATTCACAATCTAATATCTCCTTATAAATTTCTATAATAGTTTCACGAAGTTTTATATTTAATGAATTTGATTTTTCTTTATTATAGATATAATAAAGAGATTTTCTTTGATTTGTATCTGTTACTAAATGAATGTTTCCCGCAAACTCAAGCCATGTCTCATATGTGCTAGTAATTTTATGATTAAAGTTTCTAATTACAAATGTCTCTGTATTTGTAATAAATCCAAAAATCATCCCATGTAAGCGATCAGTAATTAAAATTTTTGCAGTTGAGATTTGATTTATTTTTCTAGATACAAAATATTTTCTTAAACAACCTAAAACAGGAACTCGCACAACTGTATCAGTTTGTAAATAATCCTTTCCTTTCAGTTTTTCATATATTACTTCATTATTAATGTCTTTCTCAAAATCTCTTCTTAAGCATAGAATTATTTTCTTCTTTTCTACAATTTGCTTTTTATAATCTAAAAAAAACACTATATCTGGACATAGATATAAATTATTTTCAAAAATTCTCTTACATTTCTCAAAAGATTGCTTCTCCCGCAATACAATATGGAGATTATTATGGGCTGAGTAAATATCTTTACTTTTCTCTAATTCTGTTTCACTAAAAAAATCAAATGTTTGAGGAAAGAAAATAATTTTATTCGACTTAAACTGAGAGATAACTCTTCGCCTTAATTCCTCATTTTCAAGGTAATAATCTCCAAAATTTCCACCACCATGCAAAAATATTAAATCATTTGTTGTGATATATTTTTTTATTCTAAATATATATTCTTTTCTTTCTTCCTCTTCAATTTGTATAATTTTGTATTCAGGAAAAAAATAATTTAAAAATTCCATTTCAGCTAAGCATATTGCCTGATCACCTAAATTTCCATGAGTGGGCACTCCTATTAATATTACTTTTTTCTTTGCAATTCTTAAATCTAGCCACCGAGAAAATTTCATAGGCACATCCAAAATAATCTTTGTTACATTAAAAATAACTTTCTTTATTGCCTCTAGGAAATACCAACTTTTTTCATTACTTTTATACATAATAACACCCTTTCTTTTTAATAAACTTATTATATTAATAATTCTATTTTAAAATGCCAATTGATGCTTTAAATATTATTTTATGCTTAGTTATTTTACCGTTTAAGAAATCTTTTAATCGCAACTTAAAATTTCTAGTTTGTTTAGTTTTCCTTCTTTTTATATAAGATATTCCTAACGAACATTCTTATATCTACATCAAAGTAATTAATCAAAATCAATAAAAGAATGAAAATAATTGAAAATAATAATTCTATTATCACTAATATTAAATAAGATTTTATTGCTATAATTAAACTTAAATATACCTGAATTTTTAGAATTAATAATAACATCAATATATGCATCAGCATGATGATAAAATATTGCCATATACCCTTTAGCGTTTCAAAAGAAGCTTTATAATAATTTGGAATCGCTATTAATAATTTTGCTAATAAGGTACCAATTAAAACTCCAAAAACTCCTATTTTATTAATCAATAAAATGGAAATACATATGTTAATAGTTGCCTCTAAAATTAATAGTTTCGTAATTTCTTTTATTTTACCTTTCGCAAAAGAAATTATATTAAATGGAAGATATGCAATCATAGCATAAGTATACAATCCAATAATAAATATATTAAATAAATTCAATTCTATAATTACATCAGCTCCATAAGTAAACAAATCAATAAAACTTTTTAGCCCTATAATTACGCAGGCACTTATATACAAAGATAAATTTAATGATAGTTTAATAAAAACTCTTAAAACAAAACTACTATATGACTCCATTCTAGCTAGCATATTTCCTAAAGAATGACTTAAGGAGTTTAAAATGGGTAATGCGATATTAAATAATGTGTTAGGTATATATACACAGATAGAAAACACACTCAAATTTTCATAATTTGAGAATTTAGTTATTACTAAACTATCAGTCGAAGATATTATTAAATTTGAAAATTTATTTATTATTAAATTTGAGCTTAACTTCATTGGGTTTCTATCAATCTCATTTGTAAGGGCAATAACTTTTTTATTAGATTTCACTAAGTAAACCTGTAATATCAAAATTGAAATTATTTCTATGACAGAGTCAATAAAAATGTATAATACGAAATTCAATTTATTCATAGCTAATATTAACAACATTATTTTAAACATTAACAAAGAATTATTCAAAAATTCATATTTATAACTTTCTTGCTTAGCATTCAGTATTATTATGTAGGGTTTTTGATATTGTCTTAGAATTAACGGCAATCCTACAACATTAAAAATAAAGAAAAGAGTAAAAGAATTAAGTGAACTCACTTTTGAAAAGGACGGAAATAAAAAAGAAATCATAATCATAATAACAAACATTATTAACATAGTGATATTCGTATCTTTTTTACAACCATTAAACAATTTGCATGTTAATAAATCATCATTTTCATCTATAGATTTATACATTTTAAACAAATATAAATTAGAAAAACCAAAATCTACTATTAAAAAATAAGAAGACAATTGCGAAAGTAATTGGTAAACACCATTTATTTCTGATCCGTAAGTTAATAAGAACATTCTTATTTTAATTAATCCCAATAAAGTAAATATTATATTAAAAAAGAATTGAATAAACATCAACTTCAAACTACTTGAGATTCTTTTAGATACCATAAGCTTATCCCCTTATTTAACATATATAATTATAAACTAAATATTATAAATTGGATCAATTTTTTTGAGTTCACCAAAAGTATCAATTTCAATAACATCAAAAAACTCGCACTTTTTAACCATTATTTTATAGTCTTCAATTTTTTCGTCAAGTGCAACTTGATCCCAATACTTTTCTTTTCCTCCCGGCATATGAAAAACATCTGTAATGTCTTGATTCATTTTTCTACCATCTTCATCATTCCAAAAAGAAATGCCAACCATTTGATAACAATTTTCACCTCCAACTTTCATTTTTGTAATATAATCTCGTTTCACTTCAAAACACCAGTCATCGGATCTTTCCATAGGTATCCCTAAATAGTTCGTAGAGTATTCATATTTTCTAATCAGTTTTGAGTTATATAACAATAAATCTGATTCAAACACGTAAGCACTCTGTAACTGATCTCTAACTAGATAAATGCTAGAAATATTATTAGTTTCATTATACAGAGGATTATCAACAAATTTTATCATAGGATATTTCTTTTTAAGAACATCAAATTGTTCTCCTAGATATCCTCTTACAATAGTGATATCTAAAATATTTGCTGCAAGAACGGCGTCTAGCAAAGTATCTATTAAACGCTTTCCATGTACTAGCACTAATGGCTTCGGTGTGTTCAAAGTAATAGGGACCATCCTTGAGCCAAACCCAGCAGCCAAGAATATTGCCTTTTTTACACGATAGGGTTCTAGATATTCATAACCTTTCAAAGTGACTTCAAAAATATTGCGATCCTTAGTCTTCACCAACTCCATTTCTTGCAGTTCATTAAGCGTCTTATTGACTGTACCAACAGATAGATATTTTATTTTTGCCAGTTCTCGCTGAGTAACTCTGTTATTTTGAGTACGTTCTAAATATTCTAATATTTCAAATTGATTTAATGTTAAAGCCATAATCATAACTCCTTTACCATATAATTATAAACCATACTTCACTATTTAAATACATATTTTTGTTTAACAAGATAAACTAAAAATTTCAGAATTCCATTTATACATAAAATCAGCAGTGAAATAATTGAAGTAATCTCAATCATAGATTGTGCATCAAACTGAGGTATTAATAAAGCAACTGGCATAACTTTGTAATTAGCTAAGAAAGAAACCGCCGAAATGGTAACCATCGCATTAACAAATAAATAAGCAAACATTTCAATTAGAGTTTCCTGCGTATTTGGAATATATACATCGATTATCATTCTTAGTTTACTAATCCCTAAAACAGATCTAACATCTTCTAAATTTGTGTTTAGTTGATTTAATGAATTATACGCCATTAAATATGGCGAAGAGAAGAAATGAATTAGATTGACTAAAACAATGATAGCTAAACCACCGTAAATCGGACTGCCTTTAAAAGCAAGCGTATACGAAAGACCTAAAACAATTCCTGGTACGGCTAAAGATAACAAGGAAATTAAATGAAGCATCGCTACAGAGAATGTTTTTTTAGATTTAGCTGTAATAAAAGCTGTATAATAAATAATCACAGAGCCAAAGAGAGACGTCAATAATGCAATTGTAATAGAATTTATACAGTACTTTCCAATTCCTAGGTTAAATGCTGTTACAAAATGTTTAAGTGAAATACTAAAATTTAAAGGATATTGATTAACAATAGATAACAGCGCAAACGTAGCTATAGGGAGCAGGATAAACAACACCATTAAGAAAATTAAAACATAAGTGATACAATCACGTTTCTTATTTACTTTTATTACATACGTTTTTGAAACTGTGTTTGAGACACCTTCTTTAAACTTGAGATCAAATAAAAATGCTACTACTGCAGGAATTAATAACAAACTTCCAAGAAATGCACCTGTTGAGAAATTTAATAAGCCTATCACTTCTCGATACATATAACTGGACAAAGTTAAAATTTTACCACCTATAGCTAAAGGAATCCCATAATCCGTGAAAACCATTGTAAAAACTGCAAAAAAAGCTGATATAATCGGTTTTTTTAAATTTTGTAACGTAATCTTTAGAAATTGCTGCGGCTTTGATAATCCGAGCACCTCTGCAGCCTCATACAAAGTATAATCCTCATATTGGAATATATCTGATATTAATAGAAAAGCAATAGGAAAAGAATAAAGAACAAAACCGATAATCATCCCACAAAATCCATAAATATGAATATTAATCCCTAATAAATTAGTTAATATTCCATTATCTCCCCAAAGCAAGGCTAATCCCATTCCGTGAGAAATTGTCGGTATTAACATCGGGATTGTAAATAATAAGCTAAATAAAGTTTTATGCTTAATATTTGTCCTTTGTATACACCAAGCAAATAGTAAAGCTAAACTAACTGACAGTATAGTTGAAACTAAACCAATGATTAATGAGTTCATTAACATCGGGAGAAATTGTTTAGATATTACTAAATTAACAATATCTCCTATTCTTATATTACTTATTAACACAACCAACGGATAAATTATAAAGCAACATAAGAACAAGCTAATTATTATTTGAGAGAGAGAGATTTTTTTCATAAACTTCTACCTGTACATTTTAATAATGATTGATATTTTCTTTCTAAATGATCAATCACAAATTCTTCTATATATTCAGTTTTTGGATTCCTAAACAAATTTACCGGGGTATCAATTTGTTCTATATTCCCGTCTTTCATTACCATAATTCGATCTGATAAGTAAAAAGCTTCTTCTTGCTCATGAGTTACATAGACCATTGTTGAATTAAATTTTCTCTGAATATTTTTTAATTCTTGTTTCATTATTTCTCTATTTGTTACATCTAAAGCTGAAATAGGTTCGTCCAATAGAATAAGATCTGGTTTCAAAGCCAACGTTCTGGCAATGGCTACCCTCTGTTGTTGCCCCCCGGACAATTGATTTGGTTTTTTATCAATCTGCTCCATCATTCCTAACTGATCCAAAGTAGTTAAAGCTATTTCATGCGCATCTTTTTTTGTTCTTTTCTGAATTCGCAACCCGTATTCGACATTTTGTAAAACTGTCATATTTGGGAATAAGGCATAATTCTGAAAAACAATCCCCATCCCTCTTGCTGAACAACCTAAATTCGATATTTCTACATCGCCTTTGTGAATCGTTCCTGAAGACTGTCGATCTAAGCCAATCAATATTCTAAGCAGCGTAGTTTTTCCGCATCCTGATAATCCTAAAATAGATAAAAATTCTCCTTCATATACATTAAATGATATATTATTCAATATAACTTTATCATCCAGTGTCTTCGTTAAATTAGATACTCTGAGTTTGATGCTATTACTTAATATTTCCATAACGCTAATAACCTTTCCTTTTCCCCTATACTTTCTATCCCTGTCATATCCGCATAATTTTCAATTGGATAATTTTTTATCTTACACCGCTGCTGTTGGAGTATTTGTCCTGGACTGAAATATTCCTTATCATAAATCAAAAAATCATTTATCAAATAATCGAACACTTCTCTAACCGGCTCAGTTAATTTCCCTTTTATCACTGAAGTGCCTGTTAGTGAATAAGGAGCACCAAATTCAGGTTCCAGGATTAGAAAGTTATTCCCAGCATTTAACTCAGATATCCCCTGAAATGTCAATCCTAATCCGATTGCAATTTCTCCTTGTTTAAGCAATTTAATCGGACCTGATCCAGATTCAGTAAATTGTTTTATGTTCTGCGCTAATTGATCAAAATATTCAAACGTTTTTATTTCTCCCCATTGATTTACCAGACCTTTCATAAAAAAATAACCTGTTCCCGATGATTTCGGATCCGGCATCGCTATTAACGAATGGTAAACTGGATTAAGAAGATCTGAATAAGTTTTTGGCACCGGTAAATGATTTTTTTCTATCACTTCTTCATTAATAATTACCGACCCTGATTGTTTTTCCCATAAAACATAACGATCATTTAATGATAATTCTTTATATTCCAAGCGAGATAAATCAGCCACATTTTCTAGATTTTCTTGTATCTTTTCTAAATAAGAAGTTTCTAATGCGACAATAATATCTGCATCTGTTCTTTCTTTTTCAACTTCAATTTTTGCAGCTAGTTTCCCTGTAGACATATATATTACTTGAACGTTATATTGTGGAAAAACCTCGTTTAGCTGTTTTTGCATTTCATCATTACGATATTGTTCAGCTGAAGAATAAATGATAATTGTATTTTCAGCTCCCTTGACAACATAAATCGTGAGCATAATTGTAATTATTATCAGAATAGTTAGCACTTTTTTCATACATTCATCCCCAATCTGTTCACACTCAGATAATATTACACACTTCATGAACAAACGCAATCTTTTTTTCTAAGAAGTTTATTTTCTTACAATTTTCAGTCGTTCAGAATTTTCCACCCCTTTCTTTTTTTATTTGTTGTATCATAGTACTATTCATCGAAGGAGGGATTCAATGAAAAAAATTCTGATTTCCATGCTGGCCTTGCTATGCTTAACAACCGCCTGCTCCAAGGCTGAAAATAAACCGACGCCCGAACCGAGCTCCAATCCGGTCATCAGCGTCGTGGATTTACCCGTCACGCAAGCTCCCATCGCCCAGCCGGAATTTGAAACAACCTGGGCCTTAACGTCCACCGACGGCTACGGCATTCTCGAAAGCACCTTTTCCAACATTAAAATTATTATGAACTCCCCCGGCACCGAGATTTTCGGCGTCCAGACCTATCACGAAGGCCTGCCGCTGATTCACGGCGTCACCTACCACCTCAGCTTTGATCTCAGCGCTACGATCAAGCGCCCCGTCGAGGTGTTCATCATGAACGTCGACGACAGCGCAATTGAATTCACGCAGATGCTGACGGCTACCGAAAACGGCACGCATTATGAATTCGACATCAAAATCCAGGGCAACACCTCCTGGAACGGACGTCTCGCCTTCAATACAGGCGCGCCAACGCCCGAAACTACCTACGACTACCACGAAGTCACCATCTCCAATTTGATCCTTCAGGAAGCCTCTGGCGGCCCGACGGAGCCGAATATCAAAATCAACCAGACCGGCTACCTGCCCAACGCTCAGAAAAAAGTGGTTTTCCCGTTCGATCAGGGCGACTGCTTCCAGGTGATCGACGCCAACACCAACACCGTCGT
>PVML01018631.1_pt1 | contig 22240 bp, 25 predicted proteins | sample 1853371 | NCBI WGS metagenome assembly PVML01 (sample SAMN08533508, study PRJNA380276) | Human gut metagenome, whole genome shotgun sequencing project. | isolation source: participant 1, chromium library | host: Homo sapiens | collected 2017 | reverse complement strand
CGCCAGATCCACGTCCGCCGCCACCTCTTTCGGGGTTTTGGCATTTTTGAACGTGACCGGTCCGCCCAAGCCGATCGTGTAGCCAAGCTTGACGAATTCCCTGGCCATTTCCCGGCTGGAGCTGAAACAATGGATGATCCCGCGGCGGGCAACGGGATGCTCGCGCAGAAGGGCCAGCGTATCGCCGATCGCGTCGCGGCTGTGGACCAGAATCGGTTTGTTGACCCGGTTCGCCAGCTCGATCTGACGGATAAACGCCGCCTGCTGCTGAGGATGATTGTCTTTATCCCAGTAGTAGTCCAGGCCGATCTCACCGATGGCCGTGACATTCTCATTATAGACCAGAGTTTCTAGTTTATGCCAGTCTTCTTCCGTAAAATCACGCAAATCACTGGGATGAAAGCCCACCGCGACGTCAAAACGCGCGTCTTCGGCCTTCATTTTCAAGGCGGCTTCCGCTTCTTCCAGCCGGCAGCAGACGATCATCATCCGCGCGACGCCGGCATCCAGCGCCCGCTGGCGGACATCCTGAGCCTCGCCGATCAGATCCGCACAGGTCAGATGACAGTGCGAATCAATCCAGCCTAGAGCTTTTCCCATACCGAGGTGCCTGCGATCCGGTCATGCAGCGAGCTGTGCTGATCGGAATACGCGAAAATCGCGGAGAACACACCCAGGATCCAGATCTGCAGCGAGAACGCCTTCATCACACCGCGGATCAGGCAGTCGCCAAACGATAACGAGCCATGTTCCTTCTCGACTTCCAGCTTCATGATCAGCTTGCCCACGGTACCGCCGGCGAAGTAAACCATCGCCGCCTCATACAAAGCATAGACAATCACGAACAAAAACGATGTCGAAAACAGGAAGCGGAAATGATGGAGAAATGGCAGCCAGCTTAAAATCCAGCGGATTAAGGAGAACGCCATTTCGAGAATGCCGACCGGAATTCCGATCAACAGACTGTCGATAATCAAAGCAATAACACGGTTGGTAAATAATTTCATGAATGATTCCTCACTTTCCTAAGCAAAACTTGGAGAACAGCGCATCCAGCAGATCTTCCCGGCTGGCTTCGCCGACGATTTCTTTGAGCGCCATATATGCCGCCTGCAGATCAATGGTCACTAAATCCAGTTCTGCGCCTTCCTGCAGCGCGTTGACAGCCTGCGCCATGGACTGGCGGGCCTGACGGGCCAGCGCGATCTGACGTTCATTCGCCAGCGACGGCAGTTCCAGCATCGCATGATGGTGTTCGTAACGTTGGTTAATCTGATCGATCAATGGTTCAATCTGATTCTGTGCGGCACAGATAGAAATCGTACCGGAACGATCCTCCGCCTGCGGCGCGAGATCTTTTTTATTGATGACGACGATCCGGTTGCGGCCTTCAGTCAGATCCAGCAGGCGGCGGTCTTCGTCGTCCTGCGGGCGGCTGGCGTCCAGCACGATCAGGATCAGCTCCGCTTCCTCCAGCGCCTTCATGGAACGCTCGATGCCGATCTGTTCCACACGATCCTCGGTTTGGTGGATCCCGGCGGTGTCGATCAGATGAAGCGTGACGTTGCGCAGGTGGATTTCCCCTTCGACCAGGTCGCGGGTCGTCCCGGCGATCTCGGTCACAATCGCCTTGTCTTCCTCTAACAGGGCGTTGAGCAGACTCGACTTACCGACGTTTGGTTTACCCAGAATGACCGTCTTCACGCCTTTTTTCATGATACGTCCGCTCTCCGCCCGCTGCAGGATTTCATCCATTTGGATTAACCAGGACCGGGCTTGGGGCAGAACGCTTTCCCAGGTCAGCTGTTCGGCATCCTCGTATTCCGGATAGTCGATATTGACCTCGATGTTGGCAATGATGTTGAGCAGCGCTTCGCTCAGCGGTTCGATCAAACGGCGGATACTGCCGCGGATGCCCTGAATCGCCAGCTGCGCCTGCTGGGAAGAATCGGCGTCGATCATATCCATGACCGCTTCGGCCTGCGTCAGATCAATGCGGCCGTTGAGGAAAGCCCGGCGGGTAAATTCACCCGGATCGGCCAGCCGTGCACCCTCCGCCAGCACCAGCGCCAGAATTCTCCGGGTGATGTAGCGGCCGCCATGCCCGCTGATTTCCACAACGTCTTCGCGTGTAAAGGTTTTCGGCGCGCGGAAAACCGTCAGCAGCACCTCGTCGACAGCTTCCTTACTGATGGGATCGATGATATAGCCATACCGGACGGTATGCGTCGGCTGATCGTCCACCCGGCGGCTGAACAGTCGTCCGGCAATCGCCAGACTGTCCGGGCCGCTGATCCGGATTACCGAAATCGCACCGTCCTGCAATGCGGTAGAGATCGCCGCTATCGTATCATTCAGCATTCTCTCACCTCCGAAATGTTCATGGTACAGTTTATCATATTTTTAGGATTTGCCTAGTGAAATCCTTCAAACTCCCTTTAAAATAAGGGATTCTTAAGATCTTTTGGAAAATATTTCTGGCGATTTAAGTTCTTTTTAAGATTTTTACTTTCTACTTTTCACGATTAAACGGATACAAAAAAACTGGAATCGCATGGACTCCAGTTCGCTCAATCCTTAAATCTATCTTATTTTTTCAGCAGTTCGCTGACCGCTTCGCCGACAAACTTGCCGGTGTTGACGGAATAGCCCATCGTGTTGCCCGGAAGCAGGAACATATAGCTGTCGCCATAAACCGTGCAGGAATCCGTGCCCGCCGAGTACAGACCGGTGATGACCTGATCGTTCTGATCCAGCACTTCCAGATTGGAATTGACCTTGATGCCGCCGAGCGTGCCGTAGCTGGATGGATAATACTGCGCCGCATAGAACGGAGCGGTCGTGATCGGCTTGAGATACGCCGCGCCCTTGCCTAACGGATCGTAACCGTCGGCGCACAGCTGGTTGTATTCCGCAACCGTCGCCGCCAGCCCCTGCGGATCGATGCCCATCTTGTTCGCCAATTCTTCCAGGGTATCAGCTTTGACAATCGCCGTGTAGCCGGATTCTTCCATCGTCTTGAAGTTCGCGTCAAACTGTGTGAAGTCGTCGGTATTCCAGACCCGGCTGGTGAAATCGACATGATTCGCTTCGACATAGCTTTGCTTGATCGCCTCATCGAGAATCATGAAGCCAGTATTGCCTGTCTGATTACGCAGCGAGTTGCCGGTATAGGTTGTGTTCTGCACCTGTTCCTCGTTGAAGAACCGCTTGCCCTGTTGATTGACCATCAGGTTCGGCTGCTGCATAACAAGCTTGATATCGTTGGTATACGATCCGGTTGAGCCTGGCTGGAAGATATCGAAAATCATCTCTTCGATCATCTCCGATTGCTTCACGCCGGCATTCCATGCCATCTGAATCCCGTCGCCTTCATGCCCCGGGAAGCGCATGCCGAAGAAGTCCTGATCGAGATTCAAAGCGAATTGTTCCTTAACCCATGCTTCGTTGTTGCCAAAGCCGCCGGTCGCGATCAAAGCGGCATTGCACAGGAAATGATAGCCCTGCTTGCCATCCGCGCTGACAGCACAGACGCCGCTGACCTTGCCGTTTTCCGTTTCCAGACGGCAGGCCGGCGTTTCCAGGTAGAACTCCACGCCCAGTTCGCGGGCGCGGGCTTCCAGATGATCGGTCATGGTCTTCGCCTGACCGCCGCCGATCACGCCGGTTTCTGATTTGACAATGTGCCAGGTCGGATAGGATTTTTCAAAATAACGCGCGGCTTCTTCAAATTCGACGCCCATCGCTTCGATCCATTCCAGCGTTTCCTTCGATTCCTCGAAGTACCGGCGCATCAGCACGCAGTCGGTGCGATAATGCGTGTACTCCGTGAACATATTGTACATCGCATCTAAATCCAGTTCCTCGCCCTGCGCTTTCTGCAGCTCCGTACCGATCGCAAGGATGCCCATGCCGAATTTCGCGCAGCCGCCGGTACCGCCGGTCTTTTCCACGACGGCGACAGACAGTCCGTTTTCCGCGGCTTTCACGGCAGCGCACAGACCGGCCGGCCCAGCTCCGACAATTACGAAATCCACGGTTTTCTCAGTGATCGCATCCGCGGACAGCGCGGTATACGGCGCGTCTAACGCGGCTGCGACGGTGTCCCCCATAGCTTCCGGCGACGGTGTTGATGTTGTGTTTTCCTGGGTGCTGCAGGCCCCCAGCAGCCCCAGTGCGCCCATGCCCGCGGCTGCGGCCAGGGAGCTTTTCAGAAACTCTCTGCGAGATAAATTCATTTCTAATTCCCTCCTCATGTTTCTGAAAACATTGTAGGGTATACAGGTACTGTACAGGCAAGTGATATTTTTAACAACCCCGGAATGGGACGTAACATTTATGATATTCGATTGTCTTGCCCTCCTGGGTATGGACCAGAATCAGGCTGGTGCTGACAAAGGAATGCACCGTCTTGCCGGAGGCGATCACCTCGTCCCGAAACGCCAGCGCTTTTTCGATCATCTGTCCCGGCATCGCGTTCCATTCGCAGCGGATACACCGCACTGCCGCCAGCGAACCGGGCAGCTTCCGCATTTTCGGATGAAGCGGAATCCCGGCAGCCCGGGCATTAGCTTCGATGATCCCCAGACTGGTAACTGACCGCCAGCCGGAAGGTCCTTCGATCAGATCGGCATGGACGCTGGTCAGGGGCATCGCCGCGATCAGCGCTTTCAGCGCCGGCAGATCCGCGGTCGTCATGTCGGCAAAAGCATCGGCGGTCAATACGTAATAATCGGGACAAACTTCGATCCGGGTGCAGGGTGACTCGCACTCTTGAAGCACCCGCCGGTATTTCCGCAATTCTTCCCGCTGCTGCATGAGCCGCTCGATCTGCGCGTTCAGCTCCTGTTCACGCTTGTTGATCCGGGTCTGAATTTCCGGCAGCGTCAGCTCAACTTCTTTCACAAAGGTATTCAGCGTTTCATCCAGTGAAAACGACATCGAAGCGTAGCGTTTTAAGTAAAACAGCTGAAAAATATCGTCAATGCTGTACCAGCGGAAATCATGTTCATCCCGCCGCGGATGAATCAAGCCTTTTTCTTCATAAAAACGGATCGCTCCGCGCGTATTATCAAATAAATTGGAAACTTCCTTGATCGTAAACCATCCGTTTTTCATCCCGATCACCTCAGTCTGATTGTATCATGAACGGCTTGGGAAAGGCGTTATAAAGTGAAGATCAGGGAGCGGCGTGGCTTCCTTTGCGGCTTTTGTCTGTGGACAAGTCCAGCCCCAGCCAGGGAAGCTCCGCCAGCCAGATTAAATTAAGCAGATCGAAAAAGCTAAGCGTCCATTCGCCGTTTAAATCAGGGTAAAAACTGAAGAGCGCATAAACGCTGATCACCGCCAGTTTGATCGCAATAAATCCCCAGCGGATCTTTCTGGCCTTTTTCAAGTACAGCGTTGTCAATCCTGCCTGAAAGAGAAACGCAACAGTCTGCACAAGTCCGATTGGCAATCCAAGGCCCAGGATTCCCTTCAAAAATTTCAGAATCAGCGTATGCGGAATTCCGAGGATCTCCAGCAGCAGCGACGCCGCAAAATAACCATCGTCCAGCGGCATCAGCGTCATTAAAAAGAGGAGAACCGCCAGTCCTGCCGCAAAGCTTCGAATGTCCTGTTTTGCATCGCTGATCCAGAATAAATAAAGACCCACGATCATCATTCCGACTGAAATCATGACGAAAGAAAGCCCCGGCTGAACCCACGGCTCGCCATAGAATCGCAGGGAATGAAGTTCCGGTCCCCAGCTCAGCCAATAGCCCAGCGATATCGAAAAATAGATCAGCAGCCAGCTGCCCGCACGGTATAAGATCATTCTGTATCGCGAATTATTCATCGATTGATCCCTTTCCTGCTTTCAAACTTCGCTTTGCGGGAGTGTCCACCCAAATCCACGGAATTTCTGCCAGTCTGACCAGCGTCAGCATACTGAGGAAACTGAGCATCCAGGTTTCAAGAACATTGTCGTAAAAACAAAAAAGCGCATAAACGCTGATGACCGCCAGCCTAGAAGCAATACATCCCCAATGGAGCTTTTTAATATATTTGAAACTCAGGGCAATTAAAATGATCTGAAGTAAAAATAGAATTCCTGTAACCGCTGAAATGGGGATGATAAAACCGGTAATTACTTTAATGATCTTTAAAATTACCAAATAAGGAAGTGCTGGTAAGGTACAGATCAGAAGAGCACCTAAAAGTCCATCATCATAAACCGCCACCGTTAATAAAACAAGCTCCAGTACAAGTCCTGCAACAAATCCTGGCAGAGCGTGAATGGAATCGCTGAGGATGAATAAGACCGCGCCCAGAATCGCCAACCCGATAAGAATAAGGAGTGTCGGTGTTCCCGGAACAATACGGGCATCTCCATAAAAGTGGAAAAAGCGACATCCGCCATAAAACTGCCAGCAGCCCAGCATGAGGGATAAATAAAGCAACAGCCAGCTGCCTGTCCGGCTAAGAATTTTCTGCCAATTCGTATTCATCCTAGCTCCCTCCCTTTCCTTGATTAATCCATTTTTGCAGCGCCTGAATTCCCTGTTCCCCTATGGATAACCAGATCAGAATTTCCAGAACATAGGGATATAAAGAACGCAGTCCGCCATGGATCGTGCCGATCGCAAATACATTCGCTAAAATCGTCATGCGAATCGCCGTCCAAGTCCAGTGGACTTGTTTGCGGACAAGCAAAACAAACAATAAGATTCCACATAACATACAAGTCAAAATGAAGGAAAGGAGTACATTAGTCCAATGCGTGCGAATTTGAGAAATATACAAATATCGCATACTTAACGGTGAGAGGAAAGCAAGAATACTGGGAAAATTAGATTCGTTAGCCCATTCCATCGCTCTGATCAGTACAAGCGTAGTCAGGATCACCGCTACGGCTGTCCGCAGTTGGAAAAACGGAAGTTTCTTCCTGAATAAGCAGCCAAGGATGACGGCGATCGCACCCACGATGAGCAGAATCAGGATTAAACTCAGAGAGGGTTGGTGCAGACTGGGGGATAATACTCCCGTCCCTAAGCTCTTTTGATAGACTGGGGCATATCCCCACCAGACGATGCAGACGCCGGTCAGGATCACAGAAAATAAGATGGCTGCCGAAATAATCCGGTCTTTCAGTTGTTTCATTCCATATCACCCCAGATTCTTCCTTTTTCATTGTAGCATAACCGCTTATTGGAAAACCTTAAGATAATATTACATTTGTAGACCTGATTTAATCCTTGTGTTTTTGGGCTTCTGCTGATATGCTGAGAGCCAGACTTATTGATTTTATCCTTATTATAAGAAACTTAACAGGAGGTTCTCCCGATGAATAACAACAAGGTATTCGATCTGCTTGAAGCGGATTTGCGTCAGGCGGTTGAGGCGCTGCACTACACTCAGCCCACCCCGGTTCAGGAACAGGTGATTCCCGCCTTTCTTGAGGGCCGGGATTGTCTGGTCCAGGCGAAGACTGGCTCAGGAAAAACTGCGGCCTACGCTCTCCCCGTTTGCCAGCAATGTCATTTTGAAGACCGGCTTCCGCAAGCCTTAATTCTCGCTCCGACACGCGAGCTGGCTGATCAGATCACTCAGGAAATCCAGAACTTCAGCTTGTTCCGACGTCTGACGTGCGCGCGGCTGGTGGGCCGGCAGCCGATGAAAAGTCAGAAATATCAGCTGAAACAGCGGGTTCAGATTGTCGTCGGTACCCCGGGCCGGGTGTGGGATCATATAGAACAGGGAACACTCGATCTCTCCCAGCTGAAAATGATCGTCCTGGATGAAGCGGATCAAATGTTCTCGCTGGGGTTGACAGAAACTGTTCATCAGATTTTAGAACGGCTTCCTTCCCCTATTCAGACATGTTTGTTCTCCGCAACTTTAAGTCCTGAAATTTTACAGCTGGCGGAAATCACGGTTCACAATCCTTTGATGATCCAGATTGATTCGCCATGCCAGACAAATCAGAATATCCGTCTGACCTCCTTAACGGTTTCCAACACGGAAAAACTTACCGGTCTGCTTCATGTCTTTTCCACAATCCAAGCACCCTCCGCGATTGTTTTCTGCGACCGGCAGGTGACCGTGGAAGAAGTCGCGGAACAGCTCAAGAAAAGAGGACTTTGCGCGGATGCCCTGCATGGCGGGATGGAGCAGGATCAGCGGTTTGCCGTGCTGAAACAGTTCCGTCAGGGACAGCTGCGGATTTTATGCGCGACCGACGTAGCGGCGCGGGGCCTGGATATCGACGGTCTGTCGCTGATCGTGCATTGGGATCTGCCTTTGAATCTGGAATCCTTCATTCATCGCTGCGGACGCTGCGGTCGGATTGATCAGCCAGGCACTTCGGTTGCCCTTCTCACGCCGAGTCAGCAGAGTCGCTATTCCTCTTTCTTGGAAACATTGGAAACTCAGGATGAAGCTTTCGAGCTGGATCCGTTTGACGATTATTCAGGATTAGCGCATTGGAAAACAAAAAATCAAAGACAGCCGGAGAAAGCGGCAGAACTGAAACAAAACAAAGCGACGATCTTAATCCGGGCCGGCCGGCAGCATAAGCTGCGCCCTGGTGATTTTGTCGGTGCTTTATGCAGCGCGGGATATTCCGCGGAACAGATTGGAACGATTGAAGTGCAGGAACGGGTGACCTTTATCACGCTGATTCAAGCCGATCCGCTGCCGTTAATCCGCACCGGGGAGCTTTCTGTTAAAGGCAAGCTCCGCCGGGTTGAACGGGCTCGCTCGCTCTAGTTTCATTATACCTATTTCATCATCATAAGCAGAAGTTCCGGCGCTCGCCTAGTTATAACGCAGAACTTCTGTTTTTCATATTAGGAAAGATGGTATAATTTCTTCATACAAAGAAATGTTGGAGGGTCAACCGTGAAAAAGTTATATGGCTTTTTAAGAATTCTCTTGTGGTGCTTCATCGGTGTTTTTCTTGGCAGCAGCCTCTTTCAGTATCTTGACTACAAGGCCCATCCTGGTCTGTATGAAATGCAGTCTGCCCCGTGGTATACAGCAATTCAGATCCGCGGCCTTTTTACGGTTGTGCTGGTCGTGATCACCCTGACTGCGATGGCAGTCATCCGTAAGAAAATGAAATAAGTCAACGCAATTTTAGCGCAGGAAATCTGAAATGAGAAAAAAATATTTAAGTATGCTGATTATCGGGTTAAGCCTGTTGTTTATGGGCTGTGTCAATCTGTTGTTAAAGAACTATAACATCGTGACCCTCATCCAAATCGGCTTTGGTATTCCCTATATTTGTATTGGAGCCAAGAACATTAAAAGTAAAATAGATTGACGAATTAAATGAAGCGAGATGTATGGGATGAATGCCTATCACGTTGTAACTGATAAACCTAAGTATATAGGACAACAGATCATATTTGATGAAGAACATCACAGCGGTGTATTTCAAAAAGTACAGGATAAACTAAATTTTGTAAACGACATATACTCCAATCCAATCCATAAAAATATAACCCTGAAACATAGATCATCCTACGAAAATCGAACTCAGGGAATTGGCATTAGAAGAAGTACAACAAAAAAATATCCGCAATTCTCCTCGCGTTTGAGTTGTTTATATGTTTCTAAGATATTGGAAGAAGCCGATCAATGGGTAGCTCTTTCGTTGAAATCGGACGTCCCACTTATCATGTTGTAAAATTAGAGATTGAAGAAAATTGTTTTATCGGCGATGCTACAAAATGTTGTGATGGAACACCGGATAAAAATAAAAATTTACTGTTATCGAAATTGTTAAAGAGATCCATCGGAATTTACTACAAAAATGAAATAGAGTAGAAAAATCTATATTTCAATATCCCTCAGTTTATTGGATAATGAACTCCAAATTTGTAAAGGAGTGATAGCAATGTGCGACACTTGTTCATCTGTAGAATTAATTGATTTTATGCGCACCCCTGATGATTTTGAGGACGCTGTTCAATCCATTAAGTTCCTTCTAAGAGAACGCAAATTTATATTGGTAGATGGAAATTATAAGTTAGGCTGCCCTAAGAATGAACAAGGACAATGGGTGAATGATATTCTTTATTGTGTTATAAAATGTCCAGATTGCGGCCAGCTTTTTTCTTGTTCAGTCAATACGTACAGAGGAGGAGGTTCTTTTAGGAAAGGAGGTTTCATTTGAAAACTGTATCTAAAAGGAGACAATATGTATGAATCAACTGGCACTTTTATATCTTATACGAGTTGAAATTCAAAAAGTGATCGGCTTTTTATTGTATGTTCTCGGCACAGGATTTTCTATCACCTGTACGGGAGCCCTCTATTTTGCCTATCTATTTATCGCGACGCTCATCATCGGCTGGATCTTGTTTAAGGCGAATGCAGAAACATTGGCAGAGCGGGGAAAAACAAATACAAATTCGCCGCTATGGGATAAAATCCTCTTATTTATTTTCTGGTTATTGAACTATTTTGTCGTCTATCTGTTTGCCGGAATCGCGGAACAAGCAGAACACTTCAATATCGGATTTGCTTTCGGGATACTGTTCACCCTGTTTGCGGCATGGCTTTCCACAAAAGCAACGTTGGAAAATACCTTTCTGGAATCCACCGCGAGAATCCAGGGTGATCGGAATCAAACCGTATGCACAACTGGACCATATCGCATCGTGCGTCATCCCGCCTATAGCGCGCTAATCATCAACTGCTTTGGCGTCAGCATGATTTTTCCTTATGTCAGCGTTGGAATTTGCATGGCTGTAACAGTAATCATTGTCATCATCCGAACTCTATTTGAAGACAAGATGTTAAAGGAAGGTCTGAATGGATATCTTGACTATACAAAAGAAACCCAATATCGATTGGTTCCTTTTGTCTGGTAAGGGATGAGATTCATTTCAGCTTATCTGTTCATTCCTCCCTAAACCTTTGTTCCAAAAACGGATCTGATCCGCCTAATTTCTGCTGTATCCGCGGGTTCACAGAATTGTCTGCGCCGCAGCGGACAAAGAATATTTCCATGGTCGTCCGTAAATTTCGTAAAGAAACGTGGCCTTTTTTACTTCATAGTAATCATCCAGATTGTAAACTTTGATGACTCAGAATCATTCTTGCGTCTTGGGTTTCCTCTGTCCCTAAACCTTAATTCTTGGATATCGCAAATGCCGGTCAGGACGTCTTTCATTTCATAAAATATCTTTTACTCCGTACCTTTCTGAGAATAGAAATCCTGATATCGGGTGTTATTTCTTATTTCAGCATGATCTCCAAAGAACGCATTTTCATTGTCTTCTTGATCTTTCAGATAAAGGTCAAGCCACGCGATCACATAACCGTTTGCTTCGTAGAGAATGTTGCCATGATCTACGTCGTCAGCTCTGCGAAATGCTGCCTTATCCCCTCGCAAAGACGCATACTGCTCCTGCAATTCTGCCAGGGGTGTTACCGTATCACTGTCAAACGGACCGGTTCCGGCAATGATCATCATGGGAATCTCTATTTCTTCAAGTCTGAAAGCATACTGCTCCTCTGTCCCTAATTGAAATCCCCATTGCAGCTGCAAAGCCAAATCATTATTTGTAGGACTTAAAGCAAACGCAGCTTTATATCGGTTTCCATTTTCATATTCGGTTATTGCGTTAAAGGTACCGATTCCGCCTTGCGAATGACCCCCTACGGCGATCTTATCGGTATCGATCCACTTAACAATCTCTTCGGTATTCAAAGCAAAGTCTAACGTTTCACTTGCGTGTTTTCCATCCCAGTTAGTACCATAATCGTTACCGATAACCACATATCCCCAGGAAGCAAAATGCTCAAAGACCGCTTCATATTTACTGCAAGGCGTTCCAGATCCATTGATCATCACTACCAACGGGTATTTTCCTTCTTTTTCGGGATACCAGACAACAAAATGATTGGTATTGTTGTCTCTTTCATCCTGGGGTGCGTCAAATGTTTTTTTCACCACTTCATATTCGCCAAGATGATTGTATTTATTTTCAATCACCCCCTCGGTAGAAATCTTTTCCCAATATTTTTGAGGCGCGTTCTGATTTTTTGACAAGATGAAGAGAAACACGGCGATGCCGATGGAAATCACCAATACTACGACAAGTAAAATCTTCATCAGTATCTTAAAAATTTTTTTCATGTTTTTTTATCCGCCTTATTCACTCATATATTTTTCCAGATATTCTTCTACTTTTGTCATATATTCCACATACATTTGATTATCGTTTTGTAAGCCATGACCAGAGTGAGGAAAGACGAGATATTCATGCGGTACACCCTTTTCAGTCAAAGCTTTATCAAGCCGCACCGAAGCTTCATAAGGCTGGAATTTATCATATACGCCATAAGCCATCACGGTCGGCACGGTATTTTCATTAACCCAATATAGGGCAGAAACCTCCTTCGTCAGTTCTGCATAAGCTTCCGTCCCGAACATTTCTTCCGTAATCTTTTGCCCTGTCATCACGCTGAACATGGCAGCGGCCGCCACAGGATCCTCATCAAAGCCGTAGCACTTCCAATCCTCCGGATAAAAACTGGACGGTCCGACGCCTTCAAAAACCATCCTGACAGGAACCGGAGAATCCTTAGCGTCGCGATAAGCATAAATCAGAGCCAGGCAGCCGCCTGCGGAACCACCGGATATTGCCATCCGATCAATGTTATAGCCCAGCGCTTCTGCCTCTTTTATAATAGAAGGAATGCTTTCTTTGATCTCCATCGACTGCGTATAAATATTGGCATTGGGATTTTCTTCTGAAAAGGCCAAAGTATAATTAATTCCTGCCGTAACATAGCCCAGCGAACAAAGCCATTGAAGCATTTTCGCATCATCGCTCTTATCTCCGGATGTGAATCCTCCCGCGTGGAGATATACGATAAGACCATAGGTGTCTTTTGAATCATCGGTAGGAACATAGAGGTCAAATTTATTTGCGGCTCCCTCGCCATAAGACAAATCAGGATAGGCCTTGCCAATTTCATCATTCCAGTTTACGGTGTACTTTCTCATTTCACGCGGAGTGTAGGTTATTTTAAAAATCGCAGATCCCACGAAAGAGAGAAGAAACGCGATAATACACAAGAATATAAACAGCCCCCTGCCTTTATTTGCTTTGCTCATAGAAAATTTCCTCCAAATAATGTACCTCCCAGCATCAGATTCATAATCGCCCGAACCGCAAGCCGGCCCAAAAGAATACCCGCAATAATCACAATCGCTAGAATTATTAGTCTTTTCCGTGTAAGCATCATCTTTCCTTCATCTCCTTTTCATTTCGGCTTCTTGACTTTGATGTCTCGTTATACTACAATATCGATGAGTCATTTGTATCGCCGATACTATTGTATCAGCCGTTTTCAAATAAGCAATAGGAGGACAAAAAATGATACAGACTGAGCGAATTGTATCACCCATGAGTAATGAAGGACGCAACACGTATGTTATGGAACATTTGACAAATGCGCTCCTCGAACTCCTGAATGAAAAACCGATCCATGACATTTCAATCAGCGAACTTGTCGAACAAGCCGGCGTAGGCCGTGCTTCTTTTTATCGGAATTACGAATGTAAAGAAGATATTTTGAAACACCTCTTAAACGAAAAAACGGCTGAATGGGGAAACAAATGGAACGAAAACAGCGGCACGCCTTTAAGCGAACACATCCGTGTCATGCTTAAACATTTTGAAGCCAATCGTTCCTTCTACAAGCTTTTGAACGACCGGGGACTTATTTATTTATTAAAGGACATCATCCTTAGTTTTTTCGGTCCAAAACCTGAATACGATATGATCAGTGCTTATTCTTCTGCTTTTGCGGCCTATGTGCTTTATGGCTGGATAGATACATGGTTTCAACGCGGAATGAAAGAATCCGCCGATGAGATTGCGGACATGTTTAAAGCGCAGGATCTTTAATGTTTATGATCAAGCCGTATCCGCAGTATAAAATCGCTATTTCCCCATCAACAAGCTATATCTGCCTTGAATGCGCTGAAGAACACGCTGACGCTCTCCGTCGGAATGCAGCGAGATCGTTTCAGCCGTATAGAAGAGAAAATAGGAGTTATGGAATAGCAACTCCCAGCACAAGATCTGTTCGATTTTTTGTACTGGTTATTAATGCAAGCCCTGATTAGGGAACTTTTTAAAGGAGAGAAACAGTGAAAGAAATTAGTTTCGTTTTTTCGATCAAAACCACCCGTAAAACGGGTGGTTTGCTTTGAGCCTATAAGGCTCTGTTCCTGGCCAGCGCCTCAAGGCGCTGGCTTTCACTTTGTTCAAGCCCCTATTGCATTTTGTCTCTTTTGCTGCCCCTAAAGGAGCGTTCGGATTACTTGCCCTGACCCTTAAAAGGGTCTTCGTATTCCTTTACACTCAATTTATCCAACACTTTATCTCTTTCTTCTTGTTCTCTTATGTATTTTGCGATTGTCGCTTCATTTAACCCCACTGTACTTACATAGTATCCTTCTGCCCAAAAGTGTCGATTCCCAAACTTGTATTTCAAATTTGCATGCTGATCAAACATCATCAGCGCTGATTTCCCTTTCAAATACCCCATGAATGAGGATACACTGTATTTTGGCGGAATAGCTAACAGCAAATGCACATGATCCGGCATCATATGCCCCTCTATGATTTCTACCCCTTTGTATTTACACAGTGCTTTGATGATATCGATCAAATCTTTTCGATATTGATTATAGATCACTTTTCTTCTATACTTAGGGATGAACACAATGTGGTATTTACACATCCATGCTGTGTGGGCTAATGAATTGTATTTTTTAGCCATTTGAATCACCTTTCCTTTCTTAATAGTAGCTTGAACAACTCTATTTTATTCGGAAAGGTGATTCCACTGTATAACTTTTTTTGCCCACCCGCATAGCGGGTGGTTTTTTGTTTCGCTGGCTTCGCCTGCTCAACCGACTTAAGTCTTCCCGAAATCCACAGAAGGTGGATTTCTCCGTATCATAAAAGGAAACGCCAAGTCACAGAAAATATCTTTGTGCGGACATTTAGAAGCGCTAATCGGAAATTATTATCTTTCTCAGGCAGGCAATCCCAAAGCAGCCTGGTACGGTATCCATTATGACGCATCGATCAATGTCGACCAGGATTGTGTAGAACCCACGGATGAGAACTTAATCGGTTATGTTTACCGGGATGACCGGGTCGCATTTGTATTAAACCCATTTCTTGATCAATTTATAACTGACACAAAAGGTTATCCGATCTGCTATCTCGGCGTAAATTCGTTGGATGACGATAGCCTTGAATGCAGGAATGCGATGAATTATAGCTCATCCATTTTACCCGCTCGCTGGATCGATGATGATTTTTTAAATGATGACCAACTTCCCTTTGACTTTGAAAGTTTTGAATATATCGATGAAGGACTGCCTTATCTGAATCCCAAGCATTTTTCCGTGAGTCATTTCGTGAAGTATTGCCGGCTGGACAAAGAATAAACTAGCTGGAAAAGGAAAGAATAATTGAATTTTAGAAAACATGGAATCAGTTCAGTCCCGTATTCCAGCGTGAGTCTCGATTCCTGCGAAGTCTGGCCGTTCCAAATGAAAATGAACGTCCGCAAAGCAAAAGAAAACCCCATCTGAAATCGGCTCCCTGAAAGAAGTCTTAATCAGATGAGGGTTTTTTATTATGATTTACGCTGACTCAGCCAGGCACTCAGCGGAAACATCATGACACCGGCCACGATGATTAACGGCAGCCAGAACTGCGCGAAACCGGTGAACTTGGCATAGTAGCCCTGGAAAAAGATGAAGATGACAATGCAAGGCAGACCCCAGCGCAGATAGCCGCGGATCTTCTCTGGAAAGCGCAGTCCTTTTCCGGCGTTCGCTTCCTCAATGAATGCCTCCCAGCCCCATCCGCATTTCCGCGTGCAGAACATCAGGTAGATCAGCGAACCCAACGGCAGAATGTTGCTGGAAACGATGAAATCCTCCAGGTCCTGAATCGTACTGCCCGCGCCCAACGGCTGGAAGCCGCTCCACAGATTGAAGCCCAGCGCGCACGGCAGCGATAAGACCAGAAGCAGAATGATATTCATCCAGACCGCTTTTTTTCGTGATAATCCCGAATCCATCGCGAAAGCGACAATATTTTCAAATACCGCAATGATCGTCGTCAGCGCAGCAAACGACAGGAAGATGAAGAACAACGTTCCCCAGATCTGCCCGCCAGGCATCGAGTTAAAGATATTCGGCAGCGTGATGAACACCAGGCCCGGTCCGGAATCGACAGGAATGTTGTAGGCCGCCGCGGCCGGAAAAATAATTAGTCCGGAAAGCAGCGCAACCACGGTATCCAGCGCCATGATATTTAAGCTCTCACCGAACAGGCTGCGTTCTTTACCGATGTAGCTGCCGAAGATCGCCAGCGACCCCATGCCGATCGACAACGTGAAGAACGCCTGACTCATCGCCGCGAAGATGACATTGCTGATGCCGGCCTCCAGCATCCGGTTAAAATCCGGAATCAGATAAAATTTTAATCCTTCGATCGCGTTCGGCAGCGTCAGCGAACGCACACACAGCACGATCATGATCAGAAACAAACAGGACATCATGACCTTGGATACCCGTTCGACACCGTTCTTTAATCCTAACCGGCACACCAGAATGCCCAGCAGCACCGCCAGCACCATAAAACCGATCTTCTTCGCCGGGGATTTCAACATGGCGTCAAACACCCCGGACACATCCGCCGCTTCCAATCCGGTCAGGCTGCCGGAGCCCATTTTAACCACATAGTTCATCATCCAGCCGCCGACCACCGTATAGAACATCATCAGAATGTAGTTGCCGCTGACCGCCATCGCTTTAAATCCATGCCAGCGTGTTCCTTTGGGTTCCAGTACATCAAAGGAATGCGAAACTGATTTCCGCGATGCCCGGCCAACGGAAAATTCCATGACCATGATCGGCAAGCCCAGCAGGATCAGGAAAAACAAATAGATTAAGACAAACGCGCCGCCGCCATATTGGCCCGTGATGAACGGAAATCGCCAGACGTTGCCCAGACCGACCGCACAGCCGGCCGATATTAAAATAAATCCCAGCCGGGAAGATAATTTTTCTCTTTCTTTCATGACTTATAAAATCCCCTTTTTCTCCGCTATTGTATCATAGAATAGAGGCGCTGTCTTCAGCCAAAATAAGCCGCAGCCCTCCATTCAGAGCCCGTCTTGCTTTCCGGCGGACGCGCCCCTTATCTTTTCTAGATAAGCGCGGCAAAGCATTAAAATCGCTGTGGTTCCAGCTCAGGATTCAGCTCAAATCAAGTAACTTTCAATCAGGATTTTCTCCGGGAGAAATCAAAAAGCGCTGAATTGAAAAGCGGCCGGCTTATCATTAAATAAGGATTGTTTTCAGTCCGATCATCCGTTACACTGAACTTAACCTGCACGATGCCGGTCAAAGGAGAATTTACCATGCAGAAATTCAATTTACACACGCATACCTTCCGCTGCGGTCATGCCAGCGGGACTGACGATCAAATGGTGCTCAGCGCAATCGAAGCCGGTTTTGAGCTGCTCGGTTTCAGCGATCACATGCCCTATCCCGAGCTGCATCTGCCAACCTGCCGCATGTTTTATGATCAGCGCCAGGAATACGTCGATTCCATGACGAAGTTAAAAGCCCAGTATCAGGATCGGATCCAGCTGCGGTTTGGTTATGAAGCGGAGTATCTCGAGGACCATCAGGAACTGCTGGAACAACTCCACGGTGAAGTCGATTATCTGATTCTCGGTCAACATTTCAAAGCGATCGAAACAAATCCAGCTTATGAGCTGGTTTATGATTACGACGCCTATAATAACGATGAAGACGTGCTGTTCTATGCCGGTCAAATTGAAAAAGCAGCGGCCACCGGTTGGTTCAGTCTGATTGCCCATCCGGATTACTTTATGTTAGGCCGCCGCACCTTCACTCCTGCCTGCGCAGAAGCGGCCCAACGGATCTGTGCTGTCAGCGCAAGAACGGGGATTCCGCTGGAAATTAATTTAAACGGCGTGCATTACGGCAAGCATGAATATCGAATCAGCACAGCTGATCCAGCGTCCACGGAAACGACCTACGCCTATCCGTTCCGGAAGTTCTGGGAGATCGCCGCCGCCATGCGGTGTCCGGTATGTTATGGATGGGACGCGCACGCGCCGCTGGTGCTGCAGGATTTCAGCCGGGTCGCGGTAGCGGAGAAGCTGCTTGAAGGACTGCCGCTGAACTTTATCAGCCGCTCGCCGGTCGAATAGCTTCGGCAAGCTTCCCCTTCCGTCTTTGCTGACTTATCGATTATCCTCTGTCCTTTTTCACCGTGTTTTTATCTTTTCATTGAAGAACACATCTGTTTCTTTTCCGTTCCATTTTGAATTCTTTCGTTAAATAGTGTAATATGAAGTACAGAACGAGGGGGGTTAACACGTGAATGAATGCTCCGGGGCTGCCCTGAAAACCCTGATTCGGATGCAGCAGAATGAAATTGACGAATATCATATTTACCAAAAGATCGCAGCGACGGTCAAGTCGGAAGAAGACCGCAAAATCCTGCTTCAAATCGCTCAGGAAGAAGCCTCGCATGGCAAGCTGTGGGGAAAATATACCGGCTTGCAGCCCAAGCCGAACACCGGCAAAGTGTTCTGGTACAGCCTGCTTTCTAAAATCTTCGGCTATACTTTCGCTCTGAAACTGATGGAAAATGGCGAGGACAAGGCGGATAAAGCCTATACGAGCTTAATTCAGGAAATTCCGGAAGCGGAGAAAATCGCCGAGGATGAAGAGCGGCATGAACAGGCGCTGTTAGCGATGCTTGACGAGGAACGCCTGCAGTTTGTCGGTTCGATGGTGCTGGGCATGAACGACGCCTTAGTCGAGCTGACCGGAACACTGGCCGGCCTGACCTTCGCCCTGCAGAACAACCGGCTTGTCGCTCTGTCCGGCCTGATCACCGGCGTTTCCGCGACCTTCTCGATGACGGCTTCGGCCTATCTCTCCGCCAAGAGTGACAATGATCCACAGGCTGTCAAATCGTGTCTGTATACCGGCGTCATGTATATGATTACCGTCGCTTTGATGAGTCTGCCATATTTACTGCTTCCGGCAGAAGCCTACATCCCGGCGCTGATCGCACTGCTAGTCACAGTGACGCTGATTATTCTGGTGTTCAATTATTATATCTCTGTCGCCAAAGACTATAATTTCAAGCAGCGCTTTCTTGAGATGTTTGTGATTTCCGGCTCGGTCGCCGTGATTTCCTTCCTCGTCGGTCTGGTCATTAAAGCCTGGCTGGGCATCGACATTTAACCGCAGACACACCAGCTCTTTTTCCTTATCAGCCAGCCGGGTTAGAACAAGCCCGGTTTTCTTTTTCTGTCTGTTCCTTCTTTTCTTCCCGCAAAAGCCTTATAATGAGGAAAAGAACATGCGTCAATAAATGAACAACCTTCAGCCCGAAAACCAAGAAGGAGGAATGAAGAATGAAGCATCTTTTCTTTGTGGAGGATGATTTAAGCCTGATCAACGGTTTGTCCTTCGCGTTAAATAAAGAAGGCTACGCCGTCGACGTCGCCCGGACAAAGCAGGAAGCGGAAGCCTTGTGGCTTAAAGAGAAATTTGATCTGGTCATTCTGGACGTTTCGCTGCCCGACGGTTCCGGTTATGATCTGTGCCGCCAAATCCGGCAGACCTCGACCGTGCCGATCATTTTTCTGACCGCCGCGGATGAAGAAACAGAGATCATCATGGGACTAGATCTCGGCGGGGATGATTACATCACAAAGCCCTTCAAGCTGGCTGTTTTCCTTTCCCGGATCCATGCGTTGCTTCGCCGTCAGGAGAATTTCAGCCCTGCGGAGAGGGAGCTGGCGTCCAACGGGATCCGAGTCCAGCGGCTGGAACGCAGCGTTTATAAAAATGGAGAACTCGTGAATTTAACGGCCGGTGAATATAAGCTGTTATGCTTGTTGATGGAGAATCCCAACCAGGTGCTGACGCCGGAACAGATACTAAGCAAGCTTTGGGATTGCGATGAAAACTACGTCGACGCCAACACGCTGACAGTTTATATCCGGCGATTGCGCGCCAAGATTGAAGATGATCCCAGCGATCCGAAGAAGATCGTGACACTGCGCCGGCTGGGCTATAAATGGAATGTCCCGGAGCGTACCGGCGTATGAAAATTCTGGTCGATTCCAAAATCAAACGCTTGTTTTATACCGTAGCTCTGATCTTCTTCAGCTTTCTTCTACTTTCCTTCTTTCTGTTTACTCTCGATATCACCCTGGCGTCCGGCATCGGCCTGACCCTCGCTTTGATGACAGGAATTGCGGTCGTGGGCGTTATGTTTCTCTATTTCAACGATCAGTACAAAACGATGGAAAACGCGATTTCCCAGATCAAGGACTACACGGCGGGCAATCCGGCAGCCCGGATTGAATGCGACGAGGAAGGCGAACTGAACCGGCTTTTCCATGAAGTCAACGCGCTGGTCGCCATCCTGAACGCTCATGCGGAAAATGAAGAAAGAGCGAAGCGCTTTATGAAAGACACGCTTTCCGACATCTCTCATCAGCTGAAAACCCCGTTAGCCGCTTTAAATATTTACAACGGGATCATCCAGCAGGAAGCCGGGGATGCCGAATCCATCCAGGAATTTGCGGCGCTGTCGGAACAGGAGCTGGAACGCATTGAAACGCTGGTGCAGAACCTGTTAAAAATCACGAAGCTGGACGCCGGGACAATCGTTCTGGAAAAGACCGTGGAAAACGTCTCGGAACTGATGGCGCAGATTGAGCGACGCTTCGCTTTTCAGGCTTGCCAGGAAGGCAAAACTTTAACCTTTTCCGGCGATGAGTCGCTGACGCTCCTCTGCGACCGCACCTGGCTGACGGAGGCTGTCGGCAACCTCCTGAAAAATGCCCTCGACCACACGCAAGCCGGCGACCGCATTACCGTCCAGTGGAAAAGCCGGACCCCTTTAGTTCAGCTTGTCGTGCAGGATAACGGCTACGGCATCCATCCGGAAGATCTCCATCATATCTTCAAGCGCTTTTACCGGAGCCGTTTTTCAAAGGATACCCAGGGCATCGGACTGGGACTTCCTCTGGCCAAAGCGATTGTGGAAGCGCACAGCGGAACGATCGAAGTGGACAGCACGCTGGGAATCGGAACAACCTTTACGATCAATTTTCTGATTCCTACAAAATTGTAGGCTGTCCGTCATCGCCGGGTCGTGTTGATCCGGTACTCTTTCCTTGTTCAAAGAAAGAGGTGTTAACCGTATGGATTTATTAGAAGTGAAGAACATTTCAAAAACGTATGGCAGCGGTGAAGCGGCAGTTCACGCGTTAAGGCATGTGTCGTTTTCCGTGCCCAAAGGGGAATTCGTCGCGATTGTCGGTGAGTCCGGTTCCGGGAAAAGTACGCTGCTGAATCTGATCGGAGCGCTGGATTCACCAACATCCGGCAAGGTGCTGATCGCCGGCAAGGATTTGTTTTCCATGAACGACAACAGTCTGACGGTCTTCCGCCGCCGGAACATCGGCTTTATTTTCCAGAGCTTTAATCTGATTCCGGAATTAACCGTCGAACAGAATATCATCTTCCCGATTCTGCTGGATTATCAAAAACCCGACAAAAAATATCTGAAGGAATTGTTAAGCGTGCTGAACTTGCAGGAACGCCGTCATCATCTGCCGAGTCAGTTGTCCGGCGGTCAGCAGCAGCGCGTTGCGATCGGACGGGCGTTGATCACCAGGCCTTCGCTGATCCTCGCCGATGAACCGACCGGCAACCTGGATACGCAGAACACCAGCGAGGTGATCACGTTATTGAAGGAAGCGTCGCGAATCTACCAACAGACCATCGTCATGATTACTCACAGTAAAAGTATCGCGCAGACCGCAGATCGGATCCTGCAGGTATCTGACGGCGTGCTGACCGATTTCGGGAGATGCCGGGAATGAAAAGCTATCTGAGTCTGATTCCGATCTCGGCGAAAGTGCATCAGCGGCAGAACCGCATGACGCTGCTGTGCATCGTTTTCTCCGTGTTCATGGTCACCGCGGTTTTCAGCATGGCCGAAATGGGCGCACGAATCGAGCAGGCCCGATTGATGGAAAAGCATGGTTCAATTTCCTTTCAGAATTTGTTCAGCAGCGCGCTGGGGCAGAGCCTTTTGCTGGTCGCCCTCGTCTTGTTTGTTTTGACCCTGAT
>PVML01017416.1_pt1 | contig 22314 bp, 17 predicted proteins | sample 1853371 | NCBI WGS metagenome assembly PVML01 (sample SAMN08533508, study PRJNA380276) | Human gut metagenome, whole genome shotgun sequencing project. | isolation source: participant 1, chromium library | host: Homo sapiens | collected 2017 | reverse complement strand
GGCAAAACTGCAAAAAGCATACTGGTTAGCTGTGGAGCCAGACTTGCTCCCTTTGATATAGCGGAGCTTCGTGAGATCATGTCCTATGATGAAATGGAACTGGATATGATCGGTGACCGGCTGACAGCATTGTTTCTCATTATGTCGGATACAGATACCACATTTAACTTCGTGATTGCTATGCTGCAGTCCCAGCTTTTCAATCTGTTGTGCGATAAAGCAGACGATGTGTATGGTGGCAGGCTGCCGATCCATGTGCGTGTCATCTGTGACGAGTTCGCAAATACGGGAAAGATTCCCAATATGGATAAACTGATTGCAACGATCCGAAGCAGGGAGATCTCTGCTTCTATTATTTTGCAGTCACAGTCGCAGCTGAAAACCATGTATCAGGACGCAGCAGATACGTTGGTGGGAAACTGTGATACGACGTTATTCCTTGGTGGGAAAGAGAAATCGACGTTAAAGGAAATCAGCGAGATTCTTGGTAAGGAAACCATTGATCTGTATAACACTTCTGAAACAAGAAGTAACCAGAAGTCTTATGGACTGAATTACCAGAAGCTCGGAAAACAGCTGATGACGGAAGACGAAATTGCGGTGATGGATGGCGGAAAATGTATTTTGCAGATCAGAGGGGCTAGGCCATTCTTTTCTGATAAATATGATATTACAAAACATCCTAACTACCGATACCTGTCAGATGCTGATCCAAAGAACTGGTTCCGTCCAGAAATTGAATTAAATCCGCAGTATGTACCGAAGCCGGAGGAAGAGGTTGAGGTTACAGAAATAGATTTTACACAGGAAAGTGAATAAGCGGAAATCCGAAACAATTCCATTTGCAGAAGCAAGTGTTCAGATAGATGGGAGCTTAGAGGAGAATCGAATAAAGAAGAAAGGAGAACGTCGGTGATGGGTCTTGGAGAAAATCAGGACTTGCTCCCAGATTCGTCACTTGACGGACAAATCAAATTACAGAACCGGCTTATAAGATTATATGGCATTTTTCAGCAGTGCAGTCAGCACTCTGTCCACACTGGTTACAGCAATCGGTGCTGGCCTTGGTGTGTGGGGAGTGGTAAACCTTCTGGAAGGTTACGGAAATGACAATCCTGGGGCAAATGCTCATATACGGTAAAGAAGCAACAACACAAATTGAGAACAGCGTACCCTACTATTCTGTATCAAAGTGGAGCAGTAACACGAAAATGTTGCTGCTCCATTTTCATGCCCCTTAAATAATTTCCTTGAATCTGCTTGACTTATATTACGGTTAGTGATATATTTATTACAGTAATCGTAATAAGGAGGCTGGACTATGAGAGACAATGCAAAAAGTGGCGCACTTACAGAAGTGACCTTTTATATTTTACTCTCTCTTTATACACCAAAACACGGATACGCCGTTATGCAGTTTGTTGAAGAAAAAACGGGCGGGCGGCTTTCGTTAGGCGCAGGCACTTTATATGGAGCATTAAACTCTTTGCAGGACAAGAAGTGGATTGAACCTTATGGAGATAGTGAGGGAAGAAAAAAAGAATACCACATTACAGCACAGGGAAAAGAAATTGCAGAAAAAGAGCTTGCAAGACTAAATGAACTTGTAAGCATTGCAAGTGAAATTATTGGAGGTGCAGTATGAGTAAAAAATGTTATCGCTTTTTTGGCGGATTGCTAAATACGCAGGGAAAATGGCTAAACAAAATGTCTGAAAAGGGTTATCGACTTGTTCGGACAGGAAAACTGTTATACGAATTTGAAAAATGCAAGCCCGATGAAGTGACCTATTGTGTAGAGTTTATCGGAGAAAAATCAAAAGAGAGTTCAATAGATTATGCTAATTTTTTGGAGGATATGGGATATAAGGTGTTTTTTAAAAATATCAATCTAAACTATTCTGTTGGAAAAGTTCGTTGGCGCCCATGGGCAGAAAGGGGCGGTCGTATTGCGACAAACACAACAACTTTTAATCGAGAAATCTTGATTGTGGAAAAAGCAAATGATGGAAAGCCTTTTGAACTCCATACCTCTTATGACGATAAAGAAAAATATTATCGCAACTTACGCAATCCGTGGCTATTTCTACTGCTCATGTTTGCACTATTCGCAGTTACAAAGCAATCTATAATCTTTGGTATTTTTGCGTTGGTTTCTGTAATTCCTGGCAGTATATATCAAATACAGATAATGAAAATCCGGAAGGAAGCCAAGACACAGGAATGGTGAGGAAATAAATAGCAAACCCAGCCGAGCCTGTCAACGGTCAAGATGAACGGCGCAAATGCGCCGCCGTTGACAGCCCCGCCCGTCTTTGCTGTTCGGTAATCAAGAGGGCGACAGCACAAGATGCTGCCGCCCTCTGCCATTATTCAGAAAGGGGGATTTTCCGTGACCGAACACGAAAAGTATCAAGAACATATCCGGCATACACACGATGCCTTTTGCAAGACTGTTATTCGCCACGCTGCCATAGACGCAGCCCGGAGCATACGGAGCCGCCGCAAGCGGGAAATCTCGCTTGAATATCTGATAGAAGAAAAACACTATCCATTCAGTACCACAGATAAATACTTTGCGGAGCAATCCGGCATGACCAGCTATCCGCTTTTCGTTTGTGGTCAGATGGTGCTTTTGGAAAGTCCAGAGCTTGCCGAAGCTCTGTCCGCACTATCACAGATGGAACAGGAAATCATTTTCTTGTACTACTTCCAACGATTGACGCATAGGGAGATTGGACGGAGATATGGACGGGCTGGCAACACAACCGGGCGGCGTATTCAGATGATTTTACGGCGGCTACGGGCAGAGTTGGAGGGTTTGTCCTATGAGCCAGCTACTTCCCTATGAGACAATCGTTAAGGCAAGCGAGGGCGACCCGGAAGCTGAGATATGGACGGGCTGGCAACACAACCGGGCGGCGTATTCAGATGATTTTACGGCGGCTACGGGCAGAGTTGGAGGGTTTGTCCTATGAGCCAGCTACTTCCCTATGAGACAATCGTTAAGGCAAGCGAGGGCGACCCGGAAGCTGTTGCCGCCGTCCTATCCCATTATGCGGGATATATCCGCTCTTGTGCGAAAATGGACGGACAGATTAACACGGATATGCAGGAGCATATCGTCAGGCAACTGATAGAAAGCCTGTTGAAGTTCCACTTTGACCGCTAAACAGAAAAGTTGTATAATTAGAGCCTAACAAATTAAACTTCAATGAGGGTAGAGCAAATGGAACAGATTATCAATTATAGAGACATACCCACAGATAAAAGGATTGACATATTAAATGCTCTTGAGCGAATAGGTTTTTTTCCGGCATACGGCGGCGTGAAAACAATGCAGCAAATTATGGAAAAGTCAGTTCCAGGTTCAGGCCCACAATTCTATTTCGTTTTCCGTGAAAATGAGTTGATAGGGTACAATTTTCTCATTGGGGACACTAAGAAATATAAAGCGTTCCCATGGCTTGCTATTAGCAATATGGATGAGCAGAAGTTGACTGTTTGTGAAGAAATGATGAAAATACAAATTGCCTTTTTTGAAAAACTCGGAATGCAAAAGATAGCAGATCATTGCGTTAGGATTATGGAAGATTACAGAAAAGGAATTGGAAAGCAGAAAGAAAGCGATTGCAGATAAATTCCATTTGAAAAACGGCTGACAATTTAATACCGCCGCCCATCACAGCGGCAGATAAGCAGTAAATCTTGAAAAGGTTTACTGCTTTTTTTGCGCCCATTTTCAAAAATCTTTGGCAAACCACACCGCCGGATTGTTGTAGGGAGCAGACAGGTAAAACAAAAAAATTTCCGCTGTGTTTGCCAAAACGACCCCTTTTCACCGTTGTAGTGGTGAACAGCGGGCAGAACACGCCGCCGCAATCGCTATATTGGTGGAGCAAGCCAGTATATCCGCAAACCAGAGCCGCCGAGGAAAGCGGTAGTTTTTTAGAGCAAGATTCTACCACGGTGCCAAAATCCGCATATCTGCGGTTTTGCCCCCTTTGGTAAATCTTGTTGGGGAGTGCCTTCCCCAAACCCTGCTCATGCGCCCTGTCGGGCGAGAAAGGAGGTCAACGCTTGAAGAAAAATACAACACACCCCACCGCTGCCATGTGGTCAAAACCCGCATGACCGAGGAAGAATACGCCGACTTTACCGAGCGGCTGAAACACTATGACATGAGCCAAGCCGAATTTATCCGGCAAGCCATTACACGGGCGACCATTCGCCCCATCGTTACCGTTTCCCCGGTCAATGATGAACTGTTGTCCGCCGTTGGCAGGCTGACCGCCGAATACGGAAAAATCGGTGGCAACCTCAATCAGATTGCCCGCGCCCTCAACGAGTACGGCACACCATACAACGCCCTGTCCGTTGAAGTCCGCGCCGCCATTTCTGACCTTGCTGCCTTGAAGTTTGAAGTCCTGCGAAAGGTAGGTGACGCTGTTGGCAACATTCAAACATATCAGCTCTAAAAATGCGGCCTATGGCGCAGCCGAGCAGTACCTCACCTTTGAACATGACGAGTTTACCATGAAGCCCACCCTTGATGAAAACGGGCGGCTCATGCTCAGGGAGGACTATCGAATAGCCACGCTGAACTGCGGCGACAAGGATTTTGCCGTTGCCTGTATGCGCTCCAATCTTCGCTATGGGAAGAACCAGAAGCGGGAAGATGTAAAAAAAAGCCACCACTACATTATCAGCTTTGACCCACGGGACGCGGTGGACAACGGTTTGACCGTAGACCGGGGCAGGCGTTGGGCGAGGAATTTTGCCGGAAGCAGTTTCCCGGACACCAAGCCATTGTCTGCACCCACCCGGACGGACACAACCACAGCGGCAATATCCATGTGCATATCGTTATCAATTCTCTGCGGATAGAGGAAGTTCCGTTCCTGCCTTACATGGACAGACCGGCAGACACCCGCGCCGGGTGCAAACACCGCTGCACAGACGCGGCGATGGAATACTTCAAAGCCGAAGTCATGGAGCTGTGCCACCGGGAAAATCTCTATCAAATCGACCTTTTGCATGGCAGCAAAAGCCGCATTACCGAGCGTGAGTATTGGGCGCGGCGGAAAGGGCAGGCAAAGCTGGACAAGGAAGCTGCCGCCTTGCCAGCCGAGGAGCAGCCAGCCAAGCCCACGAAGTTTGAAACAGACAAGAAAAAATTGCGACAGGCCATACGCACCGCGCTGTCCTCTGCCGCAAGCTATGGCGAGTTCACCGCCGTTCTCTTGCAACAGGGCGTGACTGTCAAGGAGAGCCGAGGGCGGCTATCCTACCTCACGCCGGACAGGACAAAGCCCATTACCGCCCGCCCTATCCGATATCAAAGGCAAGTATCGGATAGGAAAGGCAAAATTTTTTACACTTCTATTACTTCTTTATCACACATAAGCAAAGTCACAGGGAATTAAGCAGCTCATGGCAGGAGCTGGCATTATGGCGCTGGGAACTACCCTGATTCCACAGCTCTCTTCCTTATTCTGATGGAAGGTAACAGAGATTGAATACCATTGTCGAACGTATTACGGAAGCCATCAAAGATATACTGATCAACTTTATCCAGTCAGGGATGGAAGATATGTTCGTAGAAGTCAACAACAAAGTTGGCACAATCGCAGCACAGGTCGGACAGACACCGCAGGGATGGAACGGGAGCGTTTTTTCGCTAATCAAAAATCTGTCGGAAACGGTAATGGTCCCCATTGCAGGGATGATCATTACCTTCGTCCTGTGTTATGAACTGATTACGATGGTGACACAGAAAAATAATTTTCATGAGTTCGAGACATTTAATATCTTTATCTGGGTATTCAAGGCATATATTGCGATTTATCTGGTAACGAATACCTTTAACATCACGATGGCGGTCTTTGATGTTGGCCAGCATGTGGTCAATGGGGCTGCCGGAGTGATCAGTGGAAGTACAGAGATTGATGCAACAACAGCAATCACCAATCTGCTGGACACAATGGAAGATATGGAAGTCGGAGAACTGTTCTTGCTGGCATTGGAAACGATGCTGATTAGCATGACCATGAAAATATTATCGGTTGCCATAACCGTAATTCTTTACGGACGTATGATAGAGATATATTTGACGTGTTCCGTAGCACCAATTCCGTTTGCCACCATGACCAACAAAGAATGGGGCAATATCGGAAATAACTATTTGAAAGGACTGTTTGCGCTGGCATTTCAGGGTTTCTTTATGATGGTCTGCGTAGGAATTTATGCAGTCATTGTACAGTCGATGACGATCTCATCAAATATTCATGGGGCGATGTTCTCCATAGCAGCTTATACGATAGTCCTTGCCTATTCACTGTTTAAAACAGCGAGCTTATCAAAGTCAATCTTTAATGCCCATTAAAATGGGAGAAAGGAAAATACCGGAAAACGGTATCAGGTGAAGAAATATGGCTTATGTACCAGTACCAAAAGACCTGACACAGGTCAAAACCAAATTAGTGTTGAATTTAACCAAGCGTCAGCTGATCTTTTTCAGTCTGGCAGCGGCGGTGGGAGTTCCATTCTATTTTCTGACCAGAAAAGGGTTAGGCTCCAGCATTGCAGCAATTTTGATGGTAACAGTGATGCTGCCTTTCTTTTTTATGGCCATGTATGAGAAAGATGGACTTCCATTTGAAAAAGTAATGGGGAATATCATCAGACAGAAGTTTATCAATCCGGGGACACGGCCCTATAAAACAGAGAACTTTTACAGTCAGATCGGTATGCTCCTGAAAGAGGAGGATGTGCCAGATGGCAAAAAGAAACCGTCGGGAAGAGCAGCTGCAGCATATGGAAGCGGACCTCAGAAAATCCCGAAAAGCAAAAAGAAGCAAAGAAGATAAGAAACTTGCAAAAAAGGAAAAGGAACGGAAGAAGCAGGAAAAACGCAGAAGAAAGCAGGCAAAAGTGCCACGGACAGCGCAGCAGTCCATTCCTTATCTACGGATGTTTCAAGATGGAATCTGTCAAGTGACAAAGACTTTCTTTTCCAAGACAATCCAGTTTTATGATATCAATTATCAGCTGGCATTGAATGAAGATAAAACGACAATTTTCGAGAATTACTGTGATTTCCTGAATTACTTCGATTCTTCAATTTCTGTACAGCTGTCGTTCATCAATCAGCAGGTGGATGCGACAGAGTTTGAGAAAACTATTGATATTCCATCACAGGATGATGATTTTAATGAAATCCGTGAGGAATATAAGGGAATGCTGAAAAATCAGCTGGCGAAGGGGAACAACGGTCTGGTGAAGACCAAGTATATTACCTTTGGCATTGAAGCGGAAGATCTGAAGATCGCACGTCCAAGGTTGGAACGTATTGAGGCAGATGTGCTGAATAACTTTAAGGTGCTTGGTGCGCAAGCGCATTCTTTGAATGGCTGTGAGCGTCTGGAAATTATGTACCACATTTTCAATCAGGATCGGATTGAACCGTTCCGGTTTGAATACAAAATGCTTCCAGAAACCGGTATGAAGACCAAGGACTTCATTGCACCGACTTCCTTCAATTTCACCAAAAACCAAACGTTTCTGATGGGAAAGACAATCGGTTCCGTCAGTTATCTGCAGATCCTGGCACCGGAACTGACAGACCGGATGCTTGCAGATTTTCTGGATGTGGAGGACAGCATCAATGTGAATATCCATATTCAGTCCATTGATCAGGCAGAGGCAATCAAGATGATTAAGGGAAAGATCTCGGATCTGGATAAAATGAAGATCGAGGAGCAGAAACGAGCAGTACGTTCCGGATATGATATGGATGTGCTGCCATCGGATCTGGTTACTTATGGTGAGGAAGCAAAAAACTTACTGGAAGATCTGCAGTCCAGAAATGAGCGTATGTTTCTGGTGACGGTACTGGTGATGAGTACCGCAAAGAAGCGGCAGAAGCTGGATAACAATATCTTTCAGGTGCAGGGTATTGCACAGAAATATAACTGTTCCTTACGCCAGCTGGACTACCAGCAGGAGCAGGGACTGATGTCCAGTATTCCGCTGGGGTTAAACAGAATAGAAATTCAGAGAGGGCTTACCACTTCGGCAACAGCAATCTTTGTGCCATTTACGACACAGGAACTGTTCCAGAATGGAGAAGCCCTTTATTATGGGCTGAATGCGTTGTCTAACAACATGATCATGGTTGACCGGAAAAAACTGAAAAATCCGAATGGACTGATTCTTGGTACACCGGGTTCCGGTAAATCTTTCAGTGCGAAAAGAGAGATTGCAAACTGTTTCCTGATTACAGAAGATGACATCATTGTCTGTGATCCTGAAGCCGAGTATTATCCCTTGGTATCTGCATTACACGGGCAGGTTATCCGTATTTCTCCGGTATCAGACCAGTATATCAATCCGATGGATTTGAACCTGAATTATTCCGAAGAGGATAATCCGCTGTCACTGAAATCAGACTTCATTCTTTCTCTCTGCGAGCTGATCGTAGGTGGAAAAACAGGTCTGGAACCAGTCGAGAAAACCATCATTGACCGTTGTGTCAGACTGGTTTATCAGGAATATCTGGCTGATCCGGTTCCGGAGAAGATGCCGGTTCTGGAAGATCTGTACGATCTTCTCCGCAAGCAGGACGAGCCGGAAGCACAGAGGCTGGCAACAGCACTGGAAATTTATGTTACCGGTTCCCTGAATGTATTCAACCACCGGACAAATGTAGATATCAATAATCGTATCGTATGTTTTGATATCAAGGAACTTGGAAAGCAGCTGAAAAAGATCGGGATGCTAATCGTACAGGATCAGGTATGGAACCGTGTAACCATTAACCGGTCAGCACACAAATCTACCAGATACTATATTGATGAGTTCCATTTGCTTCTGAAAGAAGAGCAGACAGCCAGCTATTCTGTGGAGATTTGGAAGCGATTCCGTAAGTGGGGAGGTATTCCGACTGGTATTACGCAGAATATCAAGGATTTGCTGGCATCCAGAGAGATTGAGAACATTTTTGAAAACTCAGATTTTATTTATATGCTGAATCAGGCATCCGGTGACCGTCAGATTCTGGCGAAGCAGCTGAATATTTCACCTACTCAGCTGTCTTATGTAACGAACAGCAATGAAGGAGAGGGACTTTTGTTCTACGGAAATGTAATCATTCCGTTTATCGACCACTTCCCGAAAAATTCATCACTGTATCGAATTATGACAACAAAACCGGAAGAACAGGAGGTCTAACATGGCAGAAGGCGTACTTATTGGCATTGTAATTGGATTTGGAGCAGGCGTACTTGTTACCGTCGGAATTGGAATGATGATGGTATTAAGTGGCCGTCCGGATTGAGTAAGAGGAGGAAAAACATGGATAGATTGATATGCCTTGTCCTTATGGGAGGCGCATATATTGTTGGTATGCTCAGCGGAGTATTTACCAGCTGTCTGATGATTGCATCAGGCAGATACCACGAAGAGGAGGAAAAGTTAATTGGCACAGCAGAGGATGAAAAGCCGAGCCAGGAAAGTCCAGAAGATGACCAGAGATGGTCTGGTGGAAGAAAACCTGAGTGATAAGTCCACTGTCAAGCTAAGCAGAAGAACCGGTGACGTGAAGATGGAGCGGAAAAGCCACCGGGGGCAAGAAGAATATGTGGAAAGCCCCCGTAGCGTACAGCAGTCCAGAGATGCACCGGAAAGTGGAAAAAAGCGGCAAGTACAATACAAAAATGCTTCTGATCAGCTTGTAAAAGAATTGGAAACAGATCAGGCTCATTTCGCAAACGATAGCGGAAAACAGAAGAACCGTAAGAATGCTCAAAGGCTGCGGACAGAAGAGAAAAAGTCTTCAGAAGGAAAATTGCAGGAACGGGAGCATAAAACCTTATACACCAGCAGGGGAGATTCCAGAAAAGAAGAAACTGGTGGAACCAAACGTCCAAAACAGAAAAAACGGTTACAGTTTGCTGAAAAAGAGACAGGTGCTGCAGATCTGGAAAAGAAAGCAGAAAAAGTGGTGTCCCCTGAAAAGAAAAAGGCAAAAGCACATTCCAATCGGGCGCAGGTGTTCACACAGTCAGCAGAAGATACTGGGAAAAAGAAGCGGCTGCACTTTGAGGGGGAAAATTTCACAAAAGAGCCAGTAAAGACAATGACTGGAAATGCAGTAAGGGGAGCAACAGCTGTAGTGCGTCGGAAACTGGCAGAATCTGAGGATGATAATGCTGCTGTGCAAGGTGTCCTGGAGGCAGAACAAAATGCAGAGCGGTCAGTCAGACTGGCACAGGCCAGTGTCCGATCCCGGCAGCGTAGAAAGAATCGGACAGCAAGGAGACTGGAAAGAAAAACTGACCGGGTGGAAGTTCAGAAGCGATACCGGGATCTTTTGTCTAAAGATGAGAAGTTGCAGAGAAGTTCCCAGATAAAAAAGCAGATTCAGAAACAGCGGATAAAGCGTGAATATGCCAAAGCCAAGCGGATGGAGCAGTCAATGGGAACGGCTACAGTCGGAACCATTGATTACATCAAGAAAATCGGCGGTAAAGTGACCAACTTTTTCAAGGAAAACAGAAAGGTATTTATAAGCATCGGAGTATTGCTTGCCCTGATGCTTTTAATTATGTCTTCTTTTACTTCCTGTTCTTCTATGTTTATTCAGAACGTGGTGAATTATACAGGAGCAGGATATATGTCAACTGACCAGGCTATCCGGGATGCGGATCTATATTATACGCAGCTGGAAGCCAACCTTCAGGAAAAGGTCAACCGTATAGAAGCAGATCATACCGGATATGACCGGTACCGCTATAACATTGATGAGATTGGACACGATCCGTTTATTCTGATCAGTTACCTGTCTGCAAAATATGAAATCTTTGAATTTGACAGTCAGGTAAAAGCAGATCTGGATGCGCTGTTTGCGGCTCAGTACAGTCTGACAGCAGAAAGTTCCACGGAAACTATTACGGAAAAGAAGATGGTTCGTGTAGGAGAATCACTGGGACAGGTAGTGACTTCTGGTTACTGCAGCTGTCCGATCTGCTGTGGACAGTGGTCAGGGGGACCGACGGCCAGTGGTGTTTATCCACAGGGAAATCATACGATTGCCGTAGATGCATATAATCCGATTCTTCCATTTGGAACGAAAGTTGTGATGAATGGTGTGGAATACACCGTTGAGGATACAGGAAACCTTGCACAGTATGGTGTTACCTTTGATGTTTACTATGATTCGCATTCAGATGCGCTGAATCATGGACACCGCACATGGGAAGCATATCTCTCTGATGCGAACGGCAGCCAGGAGATTGAAGTTACAACAACTACGACAGAATCGGTATATAGCGTTACACTAACCAACCGAAGCCTTACCGGAATCTGCCAGAACCGTATGAATACACAGCAGAAAGCCCTGTTTTCGGCATACAACGAGACAAAAGGCAACCTGCAGATGTTTGAAAGCCCGACGGATATTAACTGGTATTATCGTGTGAGCAGCTATTATGGATACCGGATTCATCCGACAACAGGAGCAAATGCACTTCACAATGGAGTCGATATTGCACTGGCGGAAGGGACGCCTGTAGCGGCTGGTTTGACTGGGAAAGTCACCACTTCCACTTACAATGACAGTTATGGAAATTATGTGGTAATTGAAGATCAGGATGGATATGAAATTCGGTATGCACATCTTTCATCAAGGAGTGTATCAGCAGGACAGCAGATTGAAAAAGGGGAAGAAATTGGAAAAGTCGGAAGTACCGGTAATTCTACAGGACCACACCTGCATCTGGAACTGTTTCATAACGGGGAACGTTTAAATCCTCTGTTTTATTTTGAAACTGGTGATACGATGCCGGGCGGTGATGTGGAGTATTCCTCAGAAGCGGCGAAAAGACTGGTACAGTATGCCCTGCAGTTCCAAGGGGTTCCGTATGTGTGGGGAGGATATTCTCCGAGTGGATTTGACTGTTCGGGATTTGTCAGCTACTGTCTGACCAATTCAGGAGTATTAAATACTGGTCATCTGGACTGTAATGGATTATTGGCAAGAATGACTGTGATACCGGAATCAGAGATGCAGCCCGGAGATATTATTTTCTTTCAGGGAACCTATGCAACTTCTGGTGCATCCCATGTTGGCATCTACATTGGAAATGGACAGATGGTACATTCTGGAAATCCCAATAAAATATCCGATATCTATAGTTCCTATTTCCAACAGCATTGGATGTGTGTAGCCAGATGGTAAGAAAGGGTGGAGCAGGTATATCCTGCTTCACGGAAAGGAGAATTATGAAGCCATTAGAAAAAGCCAGACAGGATCTGGAAAAAGCAAAGAAAAAACGAGACGCTTCTAAGAAAAGACTGGAAGCAGATGAACTTACCGTGAAAGAATGCGAGGCGGCTCTCATGGAATCGGAGAATAATGAGTATGTAAATGAAATCCGGGCATGGGGACTGACCGTAGAAGAGTTAAAAGAAATTCGTGCGGCAATGCAGAAAAAATCTCTGACAGAGGTGCTGCACGAAAAGGAGGAGAAAGACAGAAATGATGAACATCATAAAGTTGAAAACTAAGAAAAATGTGGATAACCGGTCAGGAAAAAGAGGGACAATGAGGATAAAGAAGGGTATCTGTTATGCCATGCTGACCGGAATACTTGCATCCTGTGTCGGACCGGCAATACCAGCTTTTGCAGAGGATGCAGGAGAAGCTGCTATTTCTATTGAAAAGCCTTCCGGCTGGAAACAGGGAGAAACCAGTGTAACTGTGACCGTGGATGACAGCGGACTGGGAGATGGCATTTCCATTACAAAGGTAGAAGCAAAAATTGGAGAAGATGGTTCCTGGACAGACATTACTTCCAACCGGACAATCAGTATTTCCCAGAACGTTACAGTATATATCCGGGCGACCGATTCTAACGGTAATACTTATGAACAGAACCGCTCGATTCGGTGTTATGACGATGAAAAACCGACATTGATTGCTTCTTTATCGGATGGAGTACTGACGATTCAGGCCAGTGATACAGTATCTGGAATTGCAAGCATTACTGTCAACGGAACCGAATACACAGATTTATCAGAAGGGCAGTTAAAGATCCAGCTGACACAGAAGGATTTTACGACCAAGAAAATTGAAATTTCTGCAAAAGATGCAGCAGGAAATGTATCCGATACCTATTCCATGCAGAATCCCTATTATGAATGGGCGGTAAAACAGGCCATCGCCCAGTCTGCCGATTCACAGGGAAGTACAACGACTTCTGGTGAAAATACAGAAGTGACGTCCCCATTACCGCAGGATTCTACTCCGAGCGAGCCGACTTCTTCTACTGGAACTGTGACAGACCGCACTGTAACTGGAATCGAAGAGCAGCTTGCCAATCAGAATGAAACAGTAGATACGATCTCATCTACAACCACGGCTGCAGGTAAGGAGTTCTATACCATTTCCACCAAAAGCGGAAAAGTGTTTTATTTGGTAATTGATAATGACCAGAGCCAGGATAACGTGTATTTCCTTACGGAAGTAGATGAAAAAGATCTGATGAATTTTACCTTGTCAGATACAACAACTCTTCCGGATGTGGATACGGTTTATGCAACCGTAGATGGCAGTGACGAGCAGACAGAAACACCGACGCCAGAACCGGAAACGGAAACCAATGAGCCAGAAACAGAAGAAGAGGTTCAGATGCCAGAAGATAAAGCTGGATTTGGCACTTATCTGATCATTGGATTGATTGCAGCAGGTGCTGGAGCAGGAGCCTGGTACATGAAGATCTATAAACCAAAGCATGAATTTGATGATGAAGAGGAATATGAAGAGTACGAGGAAGCTCCGGTCTATGAAAAGGACGATGCAGACATGCAGGAAGCAAAACCGGAAGAAAGGGCAGTTCTGGAAGATGAAGAAGAGGAGGATGAAGACGGAGAATGAGACTTGTAATTGCAGAAAAACCGTCGGTGGCGATGGCTCTGGCTTCCGTGATCGGAGCCAGAAGCCGCCGGGATGGTTTTGTGGAGGGAAATGGTTATCTGGTTTCCTGGTGTGTAGGTCATCTGGTGGGACTGTGTGATGCAGCCGATTATGATGATCGGTACCGCAAGTGGAATTATGATGATCTTCCGATTGTTCCTGAAAAATGGAAGAAAAAAATACTGGAAGGAACAAAGAAGCAGTTCGGAATCTTACAGACATTGATGAATCGTAATGACGTAACGGAAGTGATCTGTGGAACAGATGCAGGACGGGAAGGGGAACTGATCTTTCGTCTTGTATATGAACAGGCAGGCTGCAGAAAACCAGTAAAACGTTTATGGATTTCTTCAATGGAAGAAAAAGCAATTCGGGAAGGATTTCAGAATTTAAAAGATGGCTCTTGCTATGATGATCTTTATCGCAGTGCTTTATGCAGGGCGCAGGCGGACTGGCTGGTAGGGATTAACGGGAGCCGTCTTTTTTCTGTCTTATACAACAAAAATCTGAAAGTAGGGCGTGTACAGACACCGACACTTGCCATGATTGTGGAGAGAAATCAAAAGGTGACAGGTTTTAAAAAAGAACAGTATTTTGAAGCCCATCTGTTCTGTCGTGATCTGGAAGCAGTCAGTGACAGAATGAACAGCCTTGAGGAAGCAGAACAGCTTGTGAAGCAGTGCCAGGGAAAACGATGCCAGATTACCAGAGATGAGGAACAGACAAAGACGGTTCAGCCACCGAAACTGTATGATCTGACTACACTACAAAGGGATGCCAACCGGATTCTGGGCTACACCGCACAGGAGACACTGGATGCCGCCCAGTCATTGTATGAAGAAAAGCTAATTACTTATCCGAGAACAGACAGCCAGTATCTGAGTGATGATATGGAGCAGACAGCAGAAGAACTGGCAGAACTTCTGGATGGAGATTTGGATTTTCTGGAACTGGAAGATTATGAACCGGCAGTTGATAGGACTTTAAATTCCAGTAAAGTCTCTGATCACCATGCCATTATTCCGACCAGTCAGATAAGATCAGCCGATCAGAAAGCACTGAAAACGAAAGAGCGGAATATTTTATATCTGATTGAAGGCCGGTTCCTGATGGCAACCAGCAGGGCATATGTTTATGAATCTCATAAATGTGAGGTTCAGTGTGAGGGTATTTTATTCCATATGTTATCCCACCGCATAAGGCAGGAGGGCTTTAAAGCGATAGAACGGAAAATGTATCTGTTCCTTGGTAAGAAACTTCCAGAGGAAATCCATCAGATGGCAGAAATCCGTTTGCTGGAGGATTATGGTCCCTGCCGTGCGGAAGTTCAGGAAAAATGGACGCAGCCGCCCAGACAGTTTACCGAGGATACGCTGCTACAGGCAATGGAGCGGGCAGGAAATGAAGACTTGACCGAAGATACAGAAAAGAAGGGAATCGGAACTCCGGCAACAAGAGCCGGGATTATCGAAAAGCTGATCAGCTCCGGGTTCGTAAACAGGGATAAAAAGAATTTGGTGCCAACCAATGATGGGAATGTCCTGATCACAGTCCTTCCGGATGAAATTAAATCTCCGGCAATGACAGCCCAGTGGGAAATGCAGTTAAATCAGATTGCCAGAGGAGAAGCCGATGCAGGAGACTTCCTGCAGAGAATTATCCAGATGTTAAAAGAACTGATTTCCAGATACTCAGGAGTGTCAGAGAAGCAGAAAGAGCAGTTTTCTCATGGAACGAAAAAAGAAAGTCTGGGAAGTTGTCCCAGATGTGGAAGGCCAGTCTATGAGGGACAGAAAAACTTTTACTGTTCAGACAGAAAATGCCAGTTTGCTCTTTGGAAGAATGACCGCTTCTTTGAGAGCCAGGGCAAAAAGATGGATGCCGGGACAGTGAAGAAACTGCTTGCAAAAGGAAAAATCCATTATAAAGACCTGCGTTCCCAAAAGACTGGCAGAACTTATGAAGCAACTGTTGTTATGGCAGATTCCGGGGAGGGCTATGTAAAGTTTAACCTGGAATTTCCGCAGAGATAATGAAGAAAGAATGAGGTAGAATCTATGAGATACGGAAGATTTAAGAAAGCAGTATCTGGTTTTCTTGCAGCAATGACGATCATGACTACTGTATTTTCACCGCTGAGTGCATATGCAGCCGAAGTACCGCCAGAGGAGCCGAAGCCACCGCTTTACGAGGAAGTGAAAGATCAGCTGGATGCAGATGAAGTGGTGAAAGCAGAAGATCTGGAATTGGAATATGGATGCAATTTTGATGTGAAAACAGATTTCAGTAATATTGAGATTCCAGATAATGAGAAGGTGAAAGTGACCTTTGAAGAAGCGAAAAATGAATCCGGCGAAGAGTTTACAACACAAAAAGCGGATTCCTACAAAGCGGTTTACTATGTACAGCCTTTAAAAACGGAGCATCCGAAATACCAGATCAGTAGAAAACTGATTGTGAAAGAAGCACCGCAGACAGAACAGGAGACAGAAACACCGACCGAAGCTGCAGAAAATGGAAACAGCAGTGAAAGTAGTGAAGAGCAGTCTGATGATGGTTTGGTAGATATACAGATGCCAGATGAAGCACAGCCAATAGTGCTTGAGCAGGAAACGCCATCAGACGAAGAGGTTCCGACTGAAGAAGAAACTGCAGAAGTTACAGAAGCTCCGACAGAATCAGCGACAGAGGAAATCACAGAGGCATCGGAAGAATCTGAACCAGAAAATACGACAGAAAATTCAACAGAAGAAGCTACAAAGGATTATTCCGAAGGTTTATCTGAAGAAGAATTTGATGAAGCACTGGAAGAGGCAGAGAAGCAGGAAACCTATGATCAGGAAACAGGGCTTGATCTTGAAATTGTGCTAACCGCTGCAAGAGACCAGGATATTGATCTGTTTGCGCTGGAAGAAGGGGAAAGCGTAGAGTTCTATGTAGAAGCACCGTCTTTGATAGTAACTTATGCAGCATCAACGACAAAGAAAGTAACCATCACCCGTGGTTCCTGGTATTACTACGCAGACTATGGACTTGGCTCCTATCAGACAGCACCATATAAAGTAAAATATGGCAATGTCAGTGCAACAGCTTATTGCGTACAGCCGTCCAAACGTGGTCCAGATGATGGAACATATAAAATCACAAAGTTAAGTGATGGAAAAAGTCTGGCAAAGGTTTGCTACTATGGCACCAAGGCCAGTGGAGATAATGGATTTTTTGCAGAAAAGCATCCGGATTTTTCAGCAGGAAAATGCTTTATTATCACCCATATGGCAGCTGCATATGCAAATGGAAGCAGCGATGCGTTCAGCGGCACCAATAGTACAGGAAAGTCACTTGCAATGGAGCTTTATAATTACTGTATGTCACAGCCGGAGATTCCGGAAGTAGATATGGCATTTTCAAACCCGAATGTAACCGCATATGTAGATGGAAAACAGCAGAGAACGGAAGAGGTTACTTTCCTTGCGGATACACTCCAGTCTATTACCTTTAAGCTACCGGCTGGTGTGAAGTTCCATAATGTAACAACTGGAAAAACCAGTGCTGCAGGGGCAAGTGTGGAGATCAATGGTGGAACGAAGTTTTATCTTTCTGCACCGATCACACAGGCAGCTGATGTAAGTGCGACATTCTCAGCAACCATGAAAGGTACTATCGTGAAAGACTATTCTGCTTATAAGATCAGTACTGGGGGTGATTTACAGGATCTGGCTTTTGTTTTTGGCGAGGCCGTTGACGATGAAAAGTACGTGGATTTTTCTGTTACATGGGTAAGTCAGGCAAGCGTTTCGATCGTAAAGAAAGACAAGAAGACAAATGCAGCTGTGGCAGGGGCAGTATATGGACTTTACAGTGATCCAGACTGCACAAACCTGATTATGGAAATGCCAGCTACTGATGCTAACGGAGCATCCAGTGTTACCTTAAATAAAACACAGGATATGATTTACCTGAAGGAGATTTCAGGACCGACCGGATATCTTCTGGACACAGCGGTGTATAACATTCAGCTGGTAGTTGGAAAGACATCCAATCAGGTGGTTACAGATGAGGAACAGAAGGCGAACTTAACCATCTATAAAGAAGGTGAGGTGCTGACAGGTGCGAATGTTACAGAGGAAGGTGTTTCTTTCGTTTATGAAAAGAGGAGGCAGAAAGGGGCAGTTTACAACGTTTATGCTGCAGCGGACATTAAACGTGCAGATGGAACCGTTGTATATAAACAGGGCGCACTGGTAAAGGAAAATCTTACCACTGGAGATGATGGCAGTGCAACCTTAAAAGGACTGTATCTTGGTACTTACAGAGTAACGGAGATGAAAGCTCCGACAAACCTGATTTGCGCTGGTGAATCAAAAGAAGTAACCCTGAGCTACGCAGGACAGAACGTAGAAGTGGCAGTTGGTGATCTGACATTTGTAAATGATCGTCAGAAAGCAGAAGTATTTGCAGAAAAACAGGATAAGGATACGAAAAAGCCACTCGCAGGAGCAGTATTTGGACTGTATGCAGGCAAAGATATCAAGAACCAGGACGGACAGGTTGTGGTTGCAAAAGATACCCTGATTGCAAAGGCTACTACAGATGAAATGGGAAGCGGCGCTTTTGCTGCAGATATTCCAAACAACAACAGCTATTATGTGAAAGAATTACAGGCACCGGCTAATTACTTTAGAAATTCTGATGAGGTGTACAGTTTTGATTTCCAGTATACTAATGACAAAGAAGCGACCGTTTCCTTTTCCCATACCTTTTCCAATGAGCATGTGAGTGCATCCATTCATCTGGTAAAAAAGGATAAGGAAACCGGAAATGTGACACAGGGCGATGCAAAATTTGCAGGAGCCGTGTATGGTGTATATGCCCGTGAGAACATTGCTCATCCGGACGGAAAAAGTGGTGTGCTCTATAAAAAAGATGCACAGGTAGCTACTATGACCGTGGATGATTCTGGAAATGCAAGGGTTGAGAATCTGTACCTTGGAAAATATTATGTGAAGGAAATCACACCGCCGACCGGATATCTTCTGGATGAAGAGGAACACGATGTTGACTGCAATTATGAAGGAGATCAGGTAAAGAACATTGAGAGAACAGCAGAATCTTCTGAAACAGTGGTAAAACAGCCGTTTGAGGTAATCAAGGTTGCCAATAATGGAAAGACAGATGCGGATCTCTTAAAAGGAGCCGGATTTACTGCATATCTTGCAAGCAGCCTGAAAGTAAAAGAAGATGGCAGCTATGATTTTACTGGTGCGAAGCCGGTAGTGATTACTGAAGATGGAAAGACAGAAATGTTCACAGACGCAAAAGGATATGCAAAGAGCATCCCACTTCCATACGGTAAATACGTGGTAAGAGAAACAACTACCCCTCATAATTATAAGCCGGTGGATGATTTTGTGGTAACTATTTCAGAAAACCATCCGAATGAGCCACAGACATGGAGAGTTCTTCTGGATGATGAATTCCATGCAAAACTGAAAATCATCAAAAAAGACGATGAAACAAAGAAATCGGTTCTGGTTGCAGGTACAGAGTTTAAGATCTTTGATCTGAATCAGAAGAAATATGTAGAGCAGGTAACAACATATCCGACTGTGCAGAAGCATACTTCCTTCTTCACAGATTCAGACGGCTATCTGATTCTTCCGGAAAGTCTTAAGATTGGAAATTACCGTATTGAGGAAGTAACTGCACCAGATGGTTATACGCTTAGTAAAAACTATGTGGAAGTCAGCGTGGATTCCAACACAGCGTATCTGCAGGATGCAACAACCGGTGATGCGATCATCGAAGTAGAATATGAAAACCATCCGGCAAAGGGTGAGTTATCCATCTACAAAAAAGGTGAGGTGCTTGCTGGTTATGACGGAAAAGATTTTCAGTATGAAGAAAAATACTTATCTGGAGCAGAATTTGAAGTATATGCTGCCGAAAACGTCTATACAGCAGATTATCAGAAGGATGCAGACGGCAACCGGATTCTGGAATATGCAGAGGGTGAACTGGTAACAACCGTAACGACAGATGATTCCGGACTGGCAGTTGTGAGAAATCTGCCCCTTGGCAGTTATCTGGTAAAAGAAGCAAAAGCACCGACTGGATTTGTATTAAATGCAGTTCCGCAGGGAGCTTCTTTTGAATATGCGGATCAGAATACCGCAGTGATCAAGGAATCAGTTACCTTTGATGATGACCGTCAGAAAGTGGAAATCACAGTGGAGAAGCAGGACACAGAAAACGAAGCTACAATCGCAGGGGCTGTCTTTGGCATCTATAACACAGAAGATCTGAAGAATGAGAAAGGTGAGATCATTGTAAAGGCAGATACACTTCTGCAGGAAATGACTTCTGATGAAGATGGACAGGCAGTATTTACCGTAGATCTGCCCCTTGGCCAGTATTATGTAAAAGAACTGAAAGCCCCGGCAGGATTCGTTTCATCTGATGAAATTTTGACTTTTGATGCTTCCTATCAGGGACAGGATATTGCAGCTGTGAAACTGAAAGCGGTAAAGAAAAATCAGCCGACTACGGTAGAAATTACAAAATCTGATATTACTACAGGAACTGAGCTGGAGGGTGCAAGTCTGACAGTGCTTGATAAAGATGGAAATGTAGTGGATGAATGGACTTCTGTAAAAGATCAGCCACATGTAATCAAACGCCTGGTTGTTGGTGAAGAATACACTTTGAGAGAAGAAATCGCACCATATGGATATCTGAAGGCAACGGATGTAAAATTCAAACTGGAAGATACTGCAGAGGTACAGAAGGTAGAAATGAAGGACGAAGTACCGACAGCACTTCTGATCATCAACAAAAAGGGAGAGTTTCTCGATAAAGTAACCCTTCTGGATAACGCAAAAGGTACTGTAGAGCATCTGTTTGAGTATATTTCCGGTAATCTGACTAAGGTTACTTTTGAGGTATATGCGGCAGAAGATATCAAAGCTGCCGATGGTATTAGTGAAGACTATTACAAGGCAGATGATCTGGTAGGAACCATTACTACAGATGATACAGGTATTGCACAGCTGGGAGATCTTCCGGTAGGCAAGTATTATGTGAAAGAAGTGGCAACCGCTCATGGTTATGTTCTGGATGATGAGATCAGATATGTAGACCTGAGCTATCGTGATCAGGATACCCCAGTAGTCACTTATGATGAAGACTGGCAGAATGCCCGCCAGAAAGTAACGGTACAGGTTCTGAAAAAAGAAAAAGATAGTGACCGTGTACTGAAAGGGGCAATCTTTGGACTGTTTACAGCGGAAGATATCAAATCCGTATCCGGTAATGTACTTCTGGAAGCTGATGAAATTATCGAGCAGAAGACAACCGATGAAAACGGAAGAATTACTTTCCTTGCAGACCTGCCAGTAGATGGTAAGTATTATGTGAAAGAACTGCAGGCTCCGGATGGATTCGTAACAACAGAGGAAGAACAGGAATTTACCTTTGAATATGAGGGCGAGAATGTCACAGATGTCACTTATGAGTTCACCTTTGAAAATGAACCGACCACAGTAGAGCTGACAAAATCCGATCTGACAACCGGGGAAGAACTTCCAGGTGCACACTTGAAAGTAACGGATGAAGCAGGAAATACCGTAGATGAGTGGACTTCCACAAAAGAAGCTCATGCAATCAAAGAGCTGGTAGTTGGAAAGAAATATAAACTGACAGAAACAAAACCGGCTGACGGATTTGTCACTGCAGAAAGTATTGAATTTACGATTGAAAATACTGCTGAAATCCAGAAGCATGAGATGAAAGATGATGTGACAAAGGTTCAGATCAGTAAAACAGATATTACTGGTGATCAGGAAATTCCAGGCGCAAAACTGACCATCCTTGATGAGAATGATCAAGTCGTGGAAAGCTGGACATCCTCAGATAAACCGCACTATGTGGAGAAGCTGCCGATTGGTAAATATACACTTCGTGAGGAACAGGCTCCGAAAGGGTTTATCCTGACGAATGATGTGACTTTTGAAGTAGCTGACACTGGAGAAACACAGACAGTATCAATGAAAGATGATACAGCCAAAGGTAAGGTAATTATTAATAAAACCGATGCAGATACTGAAAAGCCGCTGAAAGGTGTGGAATATGAGCTTCGGGACAGCAAAGGAAAGGTATTGGAAAAACTGGTAACCGATGCTGCTGGCCATGCGGAAAGTGGGCTGTATGAGATTGCAACTTATAAGAATGGAAAATTCAGTGAAGCAATCAAGTATTATCTGGTGGAAACAAAGACACTGGATGGATATGAACTGGATCAGACCGAGCATGAGATTGTGTTTGAGTACGCAGATCAGAACAGTT
>PVML01016806.1_pt1 | contig 22354 bp, 20 predicted proteins | sample 1853371 | NCBI WGS metagenome assembly PVML01 (sample SAMN08533508, study PRJNA380276) | Human gut metagenome, whole genome shotgun sequencing project. | isolation source: participant 1, chromium library | host: Homo sapiens | collected 2017 | reverse complement strand
GGTGCCAGAGAAATCCTCAAAAAATCTTAGTCGCGGTACTCTTCCATCTTGAAGGCCTCGTACACGTCGCCTTCCTTGACGTCGGCAAACTTCTCCAGGGTCACGCCGCACTCGTAGCCCTCGGCCACTTCCTTGGCGTCATCCTTGAAACGCTTCAGGGATGCGATCTCGTCCTCGGCAATGACGATGCCGTCACGGACCACGCGCACCTTGCTGTCGCGGGTGATCTTGCCGCTGGTAACACGGCAGCCTGCAACGGTGCCCACGTTGGAGATCTTGTACACCTGACGGACCTGCAGCTCGCCCAGGGAGATCTCACGGAACTTGGGTGCCAGCATACCCTTCATAGCGTCGGTCACGTCGTTGATGGCGTCGTAGATGACGCGGTACATGCGCATTTCCACCTTGGTGGCAGCGGCTTCTTCCTTGGCCACGTTGTCCGGGCGGACGTTGAAGCCGATGATGATGGCGTTGGAGGCATCGGCCAGGTCCACATCGGACTTGCTGATGGCACCGACACCGGCATGGATGACCCGCACCCGCACTTCGTCGTTGGAGATCTTCTCCAGGCTCTGCTTCACAGCCTCGGCAGAACCCTGCACGTCGGCCTTGACCACGATGGCCAGTTCCTTCATGTCGTTCTGAGCCATCTGGCTGAACAGGTTATCCAGAGTGACCTTCTGGAAGGAGGAGAACTGCTTCTCCTTGGCGGCAGCGATGCGCTGCTCGGCCAGCTCACGGGCCAGGCGCTCGTCCTCAACAGCCTCGAACAGGTCGCCGGCCTCGGGTACGGCGGTCAGGCCGGTGATCTCCACAGGGGTGGAGGGGCCGGCATCAGTGAGCAGCTGACCCTTGTCGTTCCGCATGGTACGCACACGGCCCACGGCGGTACCGGCAATGATCACATCGCCAGAGTGCAGGGTGCCGTTCTGCACCAGGATGGTGGCAATGGGGCCCTGGCCCTTGTCCAGACGGGCCTCGACCACCGCACCCTTGGCGCGGCGGTTGGGGTTGGCCTTGAGCTCCATGACCTCAGCTTCCAGCGCGATGCGCTCCAGCAGGTCGTTGATGCCCATGCCGGTCAGGGCAGACACCGGGATGCAGGCCACATCGCCGCCCCAGTCCTCGGTGATGATGCCGTACTTGGTCAGGCCTTCCATCACGCGCTCGGGGTTTGCGGTGGGCTTATCCATCTTGTTCATTGCCACGATGAGCTTGACGTTGGCAGCCTTGGCGTGGTTGATGGACTCGATGGTCTGGGGCATGATGCCGTCGTCGGCAGCCACCACCAGAACGGCGATATCGGTCATGTTGGCGCCGCGGGCACGCATGGAGGTGAATGCCTCATGGCCCGGGGTATCCAGGAAGGTGATCAGGCTGTCGTTGACCTTGACCTGATAGGCACCGATGGCCTGGGTGCCCATGGCAGCCAGCTCGTCCAGAACCTTCTTGGCAGAGAGGTTCAGGTCCTTTGCAAAATCACTCACTTTATATTTTACGGTCATTCGCTCATATCCTCCTCATTTTTGATTGCTCCGCAGTCCGACAGGCGGTCGAAGCAGAGCTTTGCGAGGTTGCGGTCGGTCACCGCGTAAACAGCCACCGCCTTGCGGCTGATGTCGGCCAGCCGGTCCTGGGTCAGTGGCATGGTGATCACGTCCACCAGGTCGCCCACGGCGTAGTTCAGGCGCTGCACGGTCTTGGCGCTGGCGTCGGATGCGGTCATCACCAGCCAGGCCTTGCCCTTGACGCAGGCTTCCTCCACGGCGTCAAAGCCCATGGTCAGCGCACCGGCCTTGCGGCACAGGCTCACGGCCTGGAACAGGGCTTCTTCCGGGGCCAGCGCAGGTTTTGCGGGGGTGTTATTCTTTTTCGGCATTCCGGGCAGCCTCCTTTGCGGCTTCGGTCAGCTGGGCTTCCAGCGCCTCGTATACTTCGGCGGGAACCGGCTGCTCAAAGCAGCGCTCCAGCGCCTTCTTCTTTTTTGCCTTGGCCAGGCAGGCGGGGTCCGGGCAGAGGTATGCGCCGCGGCCCGGCTTTTTGCCCACCAGATCAATGCTGATCTCTCCGCTGGGTGCACGCACCACACGCACCAGCTCCTTTTTAGGGCGGCTGGTCATGCAGCCGATGCACTGGCGGGCAGGGATCTTTTTCTGTGCCATCCGGTTTCCCTCCTTTGGCATGCGGTGCCGGGCTTATTCGGCGTCGGCAGCTTCTTCCTTCTTCTTCGGCTCTTCGTCCTCGCCGTAGTAGCCGCTCTCCGGGCGGATATCAATGTTGTAGCCGGTCAGGCGTGCGCACAGGCGGGCGTTCTGGCCCTTGTTGCCAATGGCCAGGCTCAGCTGCTGGTCAGGCACGGTCACGCGGCAGGAGCGGGTCTCGCCGGGCAGCAGCTCCACCTTGACCACCTTGGCGGGGCTCAGGGCTGCGGAGATGAACTCGGAGACGTCCTCGTGATGCCGATCTCGGAGTGCTCGTCGTACCAGTCCTCGTCGGCCACGACGTCCTGGATCAGGGCCACATCGAAGCGGCCGGTATCAGGGTCGATGTCCACCTTGACGTGGTCCTCCTCGACCTCGTAGTTCTTCTTGACGGCAATGATGATGGCGGCCTTGATCTTCTCGATCAGGTACTCTGCGGTGATGCCGCGCTCGTGCTCCAGCATGGAGAGAGCTTCAAAAAATTCGTTGTTCGCTGCTGCCATTTTTCGGGTTCCTCCTGTAATTTACTCTCTATTATAAATCCGATCAGTCAAACAGATCTTCGTCGTCGCACAGCTGCACGCTGGATGCGGCGTTCACCTCAAAGGCCACGGGGCCGTTGTCGGTGTCCAGGGTCACGGTGGTGCCCTCGCGGCCGGTCAGGATGCCGGCCAGCTCGCGCACGCCGTCGGCGTTGGGGCGGATGAGCTTTGCCCGGATCTTCTGGCCCTTGAGCTGCTCGTAGTGCTCCGGGCGGGTCAGCTTGCGGCCCAGGCCGGGGCTGCCCACTTCCAGATAGTAGCTCTGGTCGATGGGGTCGGCCTCGTCCAGGATGGGGTCCAGTGCGTGGGAAACATCTGCGCAGGTATCGGTGTCCATGGTGCCGTCCTTGTCGATGAGGACGCGAAGATACCAGTCCGGCCCTTCCTTTTCAAAAACGACATCCCACAGGCGCAGGCCCATGCCCTCCACGGTGGGGCGGACAAGCGCTTCGACTCTCTGGGCGGTGTTGCCGCCAGACTGCTTCGCCATAAAAAACCTCCAAACAAACAAGAAACGCGGACCTTGCGGCCCACGTTTCAGGTTAAACTATATGATGCCGATCTCGGAGTGCTCGTCGTACCAGTCCTCGTCGGCCACGACGTCCTGGATCAGGGCCACATCGAAGCGGCCGGTATCAGGGTCGATGTCCACCTTGACGTGGTCCTCCTCGACCTCGTAGTTCTTCTTGACGGCAATGATGATGGCGGCCTTGATCTTCTCGATCAGGTACTCTGCGGTGATGCCGCGCTCGTGCTCCAGCATGGAGAGAGCTTCAAAAAATTCGTTGTTCGCTGCTGCCATTTTTCGGGTTCCTCCTGTAATTTACTCTCTATTATAAATCCGATCAGTCAAACAGATCTTCGTCGTCGCACAGCTGCACGCTGGATGCGGCGTTCACCTCAAAGGCCACGGGGCCGTTGTCGGTGTCCAGGGTCACGGTGGTGCCCTCGCGGCCGGTCAGGATGCCGGCCAGCTCGCGCACGCCGTCGGCGTTGGGGCGGATGAGCTTTGCCCGGATCTTCTGGCCCTTGAGCTGCTCGTAGTGCTCCGGGCGGGTCAGCTTGCGGCCCAGGCCGGGGCTGCCCACTTCCAGATAGTAGCTCTGGTCGATGGGGTCGGCCTCGTCCAGGATGGGGTCCAGTGCGTGGGAAACATCTGCGCAGGTATCGGTGTCCATGGTGCCGTCCTTGTCGATGAGGACGCGAAGATACCAGTCCGGCCCTTCCTTTTCAAAAACGACATCCCACAGGCGCAGGCCCATGCCCTCCACGGTGGGGCGGACAAGCGCTTCGACTCTCTGGGCGGTGTTGCCGCCAGACTGCTTCGCCATAAAAAACCTCCAAACAAACAAGAAACGCGGACCTTGCGGCCCACGTTTCAGGTTAAACTATAGCGCCCTCGTCTGCACCGTGCTCCACGACCCGGCCATCCTTGAAGGTGACGTGGAAGCCCTTGATGAGCTGGCCGTTGAAGACGTAGGGTTTCGTGCCGTAGACGATGCCGTTCACCTTGTCCTTGTGGGGGGCGGTGAAGACCTCTTCGGTGGGGATGTTGGGCAGGAAGACCACCCCCTTTTCGCTGACGCTGGCGGCACTCTCCCAGACGGCCTTGTCGGCGATGCCGACGGTCAGGTCGGTGCCGTTGCCGCTCTCGAAGTGGACGCTCTCGAGGTCGAGGGCGTTCATCTTGTCCTTCAGGCCGGTGAGACGGTCGAGGTGGGCCTTCCACTCGTTGACGGGGTCGCCGTCCGTCACGCGGCAGACGTCGAAGATGAGCTGCCAGAGCTTCTCGATGGCCGCAGCCTCGTCCAGCTCCGGGAAGATCTTCTTCGCCCACGGGGCGCTGGGCATGGCGGCGATGGACCACTGGACGCGGTCGTTCATGGTGTACTCCCGCCACGGGGCCATGAACTTGCGCTGCGCGGCGTTCACCCGGCTGATCTTCGCGCCGTCCAGACCGGCGTAGACCTCGGGGTCGTCGGCGAGGATGTGGAGGACGCAGACGCCGCCCTCGCTCTCGGCGTAGTCCAGATAGCGGCGGAGCTGATAAGACTTGAAGTCGGTCAGGGCTTCCTCGCTGCCCAGCTCCATCCGGCTGCGGGAAACGTCGTTGTCGCTCCAGTTCACCAGCACGTCCCGGGCGCCGGCCTCGTAGGCACTGCGCACACACAGACGGGCCAGCGGAGCGGCCTCAAGGCAGCAGTTGATGATGAGGGTCTGGCCCGGCTGGGGGTTGACGCCCACACGGACGATGAAATCGGCGTATTTTTTCAGAAGAAGAGTAAAGTTTTCCACGGAATATCCTTTCTGCCGTGCAGACCACGGCGGTGCATTTTCTATCTGACAGTATAACCGCTCCGGCCGGAATTGTCCACCCGATAAAAACAAAACAGATGCTTCTGCCGGTTGAAAAATCGGGAAACATCTGTTATACTAGTGCTTGAGAGTGCTGTCTACATAACGGCAGGCGGTCTAAACCTTTCCGGCCTTACGTCGGGAAGGCGAGCATTTTTGTTATGCCCCCGACGCTCCACAGCGAAAGGGGTGATGGTCTATGACGCTTTTGGAAACTTTAGCTTTACTTACGTTGCTTGCAACGGTAGGTTTTGGCGCGTTTGACATTGCGTACAAGATCTTTCATAACAAAAAATGACCGCCCTCAGTGTCTCAAGCCTGAGCGGTCATTTTTTGTGACTAATCTGCTGGAAAGGTGCTGACCGTTTGCCAGACAGCACTTTCTTTAGTTGTATTATACCACAGCCCCGCCGAAATTGCAACGGCGGGGCTGTGATATTTTCGATGTCGCATGGAAAATTTTCAACAACAAAAAATGATCACCAGTTTGCAACCCGAGCGGTCATTCTTTGTAATTGACTTGCCGGAAAGGTGCTGACCGTTTGCCAGACAGCGCTTTCTTTATCTGTATTATACCACAGCCCCGCCGAAATTGCAACGGCGGGGCTGTTTTTTCACTCACAAAAGTGAGTTTTTATCAGAACTCGATCTTGCTCTCGATGTAGCTCTTCAGCTCGGAGATGGGCATACGCACCTGCTCCATGGTGTCGCGGTCGCGGACGGTGACGCAGTTGTCGGCGGCAATGCCCTTGGCCTCGTCGCCCACGGTGTCGAAGTCCACGGTGATGCAGTAGGGAGTGCCGATCTCGTCCTCACGGCGGTAGCGCTTGCCGATGGAGCCGGTATCGTCGTAGTCCACCATGAAGTACTTGCTCAGCTCATTGCGGATCTCCATGGCCTTGTCGCCCAGCTTCTTGCTCAGGGGCAGGACAGCGCACTTATAGGGAGCCAGAGCCGGGTGCAGATGCAGGACGGTGCGGATGTCCTCCTTGCCCTTGCTGTCGGTCAGATGCTCCTCGTCGTAGGCCTCGCACAGGAAAGCCAGCGCCACGCGGTCGCAGCCCAGAGAGGGCTCGATGACGTAGGGGATGTAGTGCTCGTTGGTCTCGCTGTCAAAGTACTCGAGGCTCTTGCCGGAGGCCTCCTGATGGCGGCTCAGGTCGTAGTTGGTGCGGTCGGCGATGCCCCACAGCTCGCCCCAGTCGGTGAACGGGAAGGCGTACTCGATGTCGGTGGTGGCGCGGCTGTAGAAGGCCAGCTCGGCAGGCTCGTGGTCGCGCAGGCGCAGATGCTCCTTTTTGATGCCGAGGCTCAGCAGCCAGTTCTCGCAGTAGTTCTTCCAGTAGCTGAACCACTCGAGGTCGGTGCCGGGCTTGCAGAAGAACTCGCACTCCATCTGCTCGAACTCGCGGGTGCGGAAGGTGAAGTTGCCCGGGGTGATCTCGTTGCGGAAGGCCTTGCCCACCTGGCAGACGCCGAAGGGCAGCTTGCGGCGGGTGGTGCGCTGGATGTTGGCAAAGTTGACGAAGATGCCCTGCGCGGTCTCGGGGCGGAGGTAGCAGGTGGAAGAGCTGTCCTCGGTGACGCCGATGGCGGTCTTGAACATCAGGTTGAACTTACGGATGGGGGTGAAGTCGTGCTTGCCGCAGACGGGGCAGACCACGTCCTCGTGTTCGGCGATGAAAGCGTCCATCTCGTCAAAGCTCATGGCGTCCACGTTCACCTCGGGGTGCTCGTCGCCGATGAGCTTGTCGGCGCGGTGGCGGGCCTTGCAGGCGCGGCAGTCCAGCAGGGGGTCCGAGAAGCCGGCAACGTGGCCGGTGGTGACCCAGGTCTGGGGGTTCATGATGATGGCGGCATCGAGGCCCACGTTGTAGGGGCTCTCCTGCACGAACTTTTTCAGCCATGCCTTTTTGACGTTGTTCTTGAACTCGACGCCCAGAGGGCCGTAGTCCCAGCTGTTGGCCAGACCGCCGTAAATTTCAGAGCCGGGGAAGACATAGCCCCGGTTCTTGCAGAGATTGACGATCATATCAAGGGTCTTTTCGCTCTGTTCCATTGTAAGTACATCCTTTCCGTCCGCGGCTGGTTTGCCGTGTCGTGTTGAGTCGTTGTCCCGGCGGCTTTCCCCGCGGCCGGGCCTGCTTTTCCTGTTGAAAGCAGAGTACCTTTACTTTATCATGTTTTGCGGGGATTGTAAAGGCCCGGCCCCGCGCTCCGCCCCGTCTCCAAAAAAAACCAAGGCCCGGAGCGTTCCCGCTCCGGGCCTTGGAGTCATTTCTCAATGTGTATCACAGACAGGGTCTGTAATGATTTGAGGAGATGGGGTGATTAGGCGTTCTTGGTCAGCTCAACAACAACGACAGCGTAGTAAGCCTTGTTGGAAGCGCCGTCATTAACCAGCTTCACGCCGAAGTTGACCTTTGCCTTCGTAGCGCTGGTGTTCTTCTCAGCGTTCTTCACAGTGTAATTATTGCCACTGTCGCTGACAGTCTTCAGAGCGCTAGAAGTAGCATCATAAATAGCGCTGTGCACCTTGCTAGCAGACCAGTTCTCAGCGTGAGAATCATCAGAGGTCTTAGGAGCTTTGATAACAATGTAAGCGTAATCCTTCGTGCCAACCTTGATGTAGGTCAGGGTAGTTGCCTGAGCTTTAGTGGACAGCTGACCCTTACGAGCAGCATCATCAGCACCAAAAGATTCAAAAGCCTTCTCTGCCTTCTTGTCCAGATCGTTGTCATAGTTGTAGACAACCTTCTGAGTCGGCTGAGTGTTGTTGCCGTTCAGAGCCTTCTCCAGAGCATTAGCAGCAGCGCGGTCGGACAGAGCGCAGCCAGTCAGCATGGACACTGCCATAACGCCGGTCAGGACGAGGGCCAGAAGTTTCTTTGCCATTTTCATGATTTTTGCCTCCATAAATAAAAATGAATTATACAGGCGGGCCATCCATTTCCGGCTGTCGGCCTGTGTTATCATTATACCCCACCCATTATTTTTGTCAATATCTTCTTCGCATTTTTATCACCTTTACAAATTCTTCTCTTTTCTGTCGTGCATTTTCCACAAATTCACGGTAGCCCTCTCAGGCAAAGGCTCTCCCTCTGGGAGAGCTGGCGAACGAAGTGAGACTGAGAGGGCAAGGCCGCTGACAAACAGCTCTGGCACAGCGATAGCATCGCTCTGACAAAGAGCCTGCCCATCGCTGCGCAGCGGCTCTTTCCTGCCGGGCTCGCCCTCTCCGTCACCTTCGGTGCCACCTCTCCCAAAGGGAGAGGCCTTGGCAGGCCGGGTAACTTTCCACTGGACGCCTGAGGCCCGACAGGACGCAAGAGGGCGGGCCTTGCTTACGGGGACAGCGGCTTCTGGACAACGCTCCTTGTCAAGCTGTCGCTGGACTAGACAGCGGAGCACTGCTGCTTCCGAGATATTGTGCTTCGCTCGTCCAGACGAAAGCTGACCGACATGCCAATGGCTCCCCCTTTGGGGCAACGGCGACGACCGCCGCCAGTGGCGGAAACAGGGAGGAGCTGTTGGGGCAGCGGCCAGCAGGATGCGAGCGGCAGCGAAGCAGACGCTGGGAGCCGCAACCCGGCCTTGGCGAGGAGCTTGCGACGAGACTGAGAGGGCTAGGGCGCTGCCAAACAGCTCTGGCACAGCGATAGCATCGCTCTGACAAAGAGCCTGCCCATCGCTGCGCAGCGGCTCTTTCCTGCCGGGCTTGCCCTCTCCGTCACCTTCGGTGACACCTCTCCCAAAGGGAGAGGCCTTGGCAGGCCGGATAACTTTCCACTGGACGCCTGAGGCCCGACAGGACGCAAAAGGGCGGGCCTTGCTTACCGACGACCGCCGCCAGTGGCGGAAACAGGGAGGAGCTGTTGGGGCAGCGGCCAGCAGGATGCGAGCGGCAGCGAAGCAGACGCTGGGAGCCGCAACCCGGCCTTGGCGAGGAGCTTGCGACGAGACTGAGAGGGCTAGGCCGCATCGTTTCCTGTATCTTTTTGGCGAAAAGAGTGGTATAATGGTTTTGCGGCCTTGCCCGCCCATTTTATGGGAAGGGAGGTGAAGCCCAATGGAGTCTATTTCCGCATTTATCCTGTCCGTCGCAGCAAATGTAGCGTCTTACTACATTTGCAAGTGGCTTGACGGATGGCTGACGGGCCGTAAGCACTAAAAAGGACCCCCTTTCGGAGATTGCAGCTCCGGGAGGGGATCTTTCCTTTTGGGTGAGCCAATGGACTCATTTGCTTCCACATTTACCATCTTTATTATATGCCATTCTCCCCAAAAGTCAAGCACTGTGCGGAAAGTTTACAGCCACTCTTCTCTTGGCATCTCCTGTATCTTTTTGGCGAATTATATGTTATAATGGGTTTGCGGCCTTGCCCGCCCATTTTATGGGAAGGGAGGTGAAGCCCAATGGAGTCTATTTCCGCATTTATCCTGTCCGTCGCAGCAAATGTAGCGTCTTACTACATTTGCAAGTGGCTTGACGGATGGCTCACGGGCCGTAAGCACTAAAAAGAAGACCCCCTTTCGGAGATAGCAGCTCCGTGAGGGGGTTTTCTTCTTGGTGAGTCAAATGACTAGCTTGATTACCACTTTCATTGTCTTTATTATATGCGCTTTTTCCCAAAAAGTCAAGCACTGCACAGAAAGTTTACAGTCACTCTTCTCTTTCCCTCTCCTGTATCTTTTTGGCGAATTATATGTTATAATGGGTTTGCGGCCTTGCCCGCCCATTTTATGGGAAGGGAGGTGAAGCCCAATGGAGTCTATTTCCGCATTTATCCTGTCCGTCGCAGCAAATGTAGCGTCTTACTACATTTGCAAGTGGCTTGACGGATGGCTGACGGGCCGTAAGCACTAAAAAGGACCCCCTTTCGGAGATGGCGCTCCGGGAGGGGGTCTTTCCTTTTGGGTGAGCCAATGGACTCATTTGCTTCTACCTTTATCACTTTTATTATATGCCATTCTCCCCAAAAGTCAAGCTTTGCACAGAAAGTTTACAAGCGCCCTCTCCGACCTTTTATTTATGATACTTCATCCCCGCGTTGATGGTGCAGGCGCGGTAGATCTGTTCGGTGAGGACAAGGCGGGCCAGCTGGTGGGGCATCGTGATGCGGCCCATGCTGAACCGGAGCGCCGCCGCGCGCTTGACCTCGTCCGAGAGGCCGTGGGACGAGCCGATGACGAAGGCCACGTCTCCCGCGCCGCTGTTTGCGCGGTCGGCGAGGAACTGCGCCAGCTCCTCGGAGGAGATCTGTTTTCCCTCGATGCACAGGGCGACGATGGCCGCGCCCCTGCGGACGCTGCCGAGGATGGCTCTGCCCTCTTTGTCCAGCGCCTTTTTCACCACGGCGTCGGAGGCGTTCTTCTCTTCGATTTTTTCTTCCGGCAGCTCGACGATGCGGAAAGACGCAAACGCCGCCAGACGCTTCTGGTATTCGGCCACGCCCTCGGCGAAGTATTTCGCGTTGAGCTTGCCGACGCAGATCAGGTCGATGTTCTGCATGGTTCTCGTTCCTCTTTTGTGTGGGATCTCGCGCCGGTGGCGCGGGGTCAGAGCGCAGTTATGCGGGGCTAAGTTCTCTTTTGCGTGCCAAAAGAGAACCAGAAAAGCACCAGCGTCGCGCGCCTGTGCGCGGGGCAGAGCGCTTTTTCATTAAGGCTGATTGTTCTCTTTTGATGTCAAAAGAGAACCAGAAAACCACCAGCGATTTCGACGCGCTGGATCCACGAGAAAGGGGCTGCTCGCCCCTTTCAGACCCCGAAGGAGAAGTCGAAACGGAAAAAAGCTAGTCGCTGCGCTTAACGCTTTTTTCTCGTTTCTCCGATTTGCTGCTTCGCAGCAGGTGTTACGCCCTCGCAGGGCGTGAAGTTCAGCAGAAACGTGAAATCTTCGGCGGAGCCGTAAATGGGAGAAGCACAAAAAAATGCGTTTAGCGAAGCGGCTAGCATTTTTGGGCTTCGACCTCATCTTCGGAATTGTTAAGGGCGAGCAGCCCTTAACTCGTTGCGGGGAGAGTGGAGTCCAGAGGTAGGGAGGGGGGATTCGAAACACCCCTCCCTACCTCTGGCCCGCGCGGAGCGCAAAGCCATTTGACCAAAAGAAAAAACCTGCCCCGCGCACAGGCGCGAGAACCCGTTTATCTTATAAAATCACAGCAGCGTCATCTGCTCCCCTTCATCCTCTGCGCGGACGAGCGCACCGGTCGCCGGCAAGCTGCGGACGCGGTAGCGGTGGGGGTTGGCCAGTTCCAGCGTGTCCGCCGGGACGACGGAGGCGATGGTCTGGTTCTTTTTCAGGGTCACGACCGCCACACCCTGGCTATCGCGGGTGGTCTTTGCGGCGATCTGCGCCGTGCCGACCAGAAGCATCCGTCCCGCGCTGGTGCGGATGGCCAGCTCCGTCTCCTCGGGCAGGAAGAACATGGTCGCCAGCGGCTCTTTGTCGCAGTAGGCTTTCAGCAGCTTGCGGCGGTTCTGCTTGGTGGCGTAGGAGCTGAGCGGAATTTTTGCGCACTTGCCGCTGGCAAAGAAGAAGAGCATATAGCCGCCGTAGTCGGAGGTAATGACCATGTCGAGGATGTTCTCGCCCTCGTCCATGCCCAGACGGCCCGGCAGATAAATGCCCATCTGGGCCACCTTGCCGTCTTCCAGCTCGGCCAGACGCACCTTATACACCTGCTGTTTGTCGGTGAAGAAGAGCGCTTCCACGTTGTTCCGCGTCTCCACCTGCCGGACGATCTCGTCGCCCTCCTTGAGCTTGTGCGCACCGGCCGTGCGCAGGCTCTGGGGCGGGATCTTCTTCAGATAGCCCTCGCGGGTGAAGAACACGGTGACGGGATAATCCGGCACGGCCTCTTCCTCGGCGCCGCTCTCTTCCTCGGGCAGGTCGTAGAGGATCTCGCTGCGGCGGGGCTGGCCGTACTTCTTTGCCACGTCGGCCAATTCCTTCATGATGATCTTGCGGATGCGGGCAGGCTTCGCGAGGATGTCGTTCAGATCGGCGATGTCGGCTTCCAGCTGCTCGATCTCGCCGGTGCGCTTGAGGATATATTCCCGGTTGAGGTGGCGCAGCTTGATCTCGGCCACATAGTCGGCCTGCACTTCGTCGATGCCAAAGCCGATCATCAGGTTGGGGACGACTTCCGTCTCCTCCTCCGTGGTGCGGATGATGTGGATGGCCTTATCGATGTCCATCAAAATCGCCGCCAGACCCTTGAGCAGGTGGAGGCGCTTTTCCTTGCCGTGGAGGTCATACCAGGTGCGGCGGCGGACGCATTCCATCCGGAAAGCCGCCCACTCCTGCAAAATTTCCCGCACCCCCATGACCCGGGGCTGGCCCGAGACAAGGATGTTGAAGTTGCAGCTGAAGCTGTCTTCCAGCGGGGTGACCTTGAAGAGCTTGGCCATCAGCTTGTCGGCGTCCACGCCGCGCTTGAGGTCGAGGGTGAGCTTGAGGCCGTTCAGATCGGTCTCGTCCCGCATATCGCTGATCTCTTTGATCTTGCCCGCCTTGACCAGCTCGGCGATCTTATCCATGATGGCCTCCACCGTGGTGGTGGGCGGTATCTGGGTGATCTCGATCATGTTCTCGCCCGGCACGGCGGCGTAGCGGGCGCGCACCTTCACGCTGCCACGGCCATTCTCGAAGATGTCCCGCATCTGGGCTTCGTCGTAGAGGATCTGGCCGCCGCCCACGAAGTCCGGGGCGGGCATGGTGGTGGAGATGTCGTGCTTTGCATCCTTCATGAGGGCGATGGTGGTGCTGCACAGCTCTGCCAGATTGAAGGAGCAGATGTTGCAGGCCATACCGACGGCGATGCCCAGCGTGTTGTTGGCCAGAATGGTCGGGAAGGTCACGGGCAGAAGGGTCGGTTCGGTGGTGGTGCCGTCGTAGTTGGGGAGGAAGTCCACCGTCTCCTTGTCGATGTCCCGGAACAGCTCTTCGCAGACACCTTCCAGCTTTGCTTCGGTGTAGCGGGCCGCGGCACAGGACATATCCCGGCTGTAGGCCTTGCCGAAGTTGCCCTTGCTGTCCACGAAGGGCACCAGCAGGCTCTCGTTGCCCCGGCCCATGCGGACCATGGTGTCATAGATGGCGGCGTCGCCGTGGGGGTTCAGGTGCATGGTGCTGCCCACGATGTTCGCCGACTTGGTGCGCGCGCCCTTGATCAGGCCCATCTCATACATCGTATACAGCAGCTTGCGGTGGGCGGGCTTGAAGCCGTCGATCTCCGGCAGGGCGCGGCTGACGATGACGCTCATGGCGTAGGGCATATAGTTCGTTTCCAGCGTGCGGGTGATGGGGTCTTCCAGCACACTGCCGGCGTTCAGTATCTCAACGCCCTCGCCCAGCTGGGGGCGGACAGGCTTTGCGGTTTTTTTGCTCGATTTTTTTGCCATTCTCGTTCCTCTTTAAGACACATCCAGATCGTCCAGATACTCTGCGCCGTGCTGGGCGATATGCTCCTTGCGGCCTGCGAGGTTGTCGCCCAGCAGGATGTCGAACACCTGCGCGGTGCGCTCCACGTCGGTGGGCATCACCTTGATGAGGCGGCGGCTCTCGGGGTTCATGGTGGTCAGCCACATCATCTCGGGGTCGTTCTCGCCCAGACCTTTCGAGCGCTGGATGGTGTATTTTTTATCGCCGATCTCCTCGAGGAAGGTGGCCTTCTCGGGCTCGGTGTAGGCGAAATAGGTGCGGTCTTTCGTGGTGATCTCGTACAGCGGCGACTCCGCGATATAGACGTAGCCCTCGTTGATGAGGGTGGGGGTCAGGCGGTAGAGCATGGTCAGCACCAGTGTGCGGATCTGGTAGCCGTCCACGTCGGCATCGGTACAGATAACGATTTTATTGAAGCGGAGATTGTCGAGGTTGAAGGTAGCAAGCTCCTTGTTGTGCTTGCCGCCCAGCTCCACGCCGCAGCCCATGACCTTGATCAGGTCCACGATGACATCAGACTTGAAGATACGGGCGTAATCGGCCTTCAGGCAGTTCAGGATCTTGCCGCGGATGGGCATGATGGCCTGATATTCACTGTCGCGGCTGGTCTTGACCGCACCCATAGCCGAATCGCCCTCGACGATATACAGCTCCCGGCGGGAGGCGTCCTTGGTGCGGCAGTCCACGAACTTCTGCACCCGGTTCGCAAGGTCGATCTGGGTCGAGAGCGTCTTTTTGATGCTCTGTCGCGTTTTTTCGGCGTGCTCACGGCTCTGCTTGTTCACCAGCACCTGCTGACAGATCTTCTGGGCCTCGTCGGGCTTTTCGAGGAAGTAGACTTCCAGATAGTGCTTGAGGAAGTCGGTCATTGCCTGAGAGACGAACTTGTTGGTGATGGCCTTTTTGGTCTGGTTCTCGTAGCTGGTGCGGGTGGAGAAGCTGGACGAAACGTAGACCAGACAGTCCTGCACATCCTGAAAGCTGATGGCACTCTCGCCCTTTTTGTAGAGGTTCTTCTCCTTCAGATACTTGTTGATCTGGTAGACGAAGGCCGTGCGGACGGCGTGCTCCGGGCTGCCGCCATGCTCCAGCCAGGACGAGTTGTGGTAGTATTCCAGCAGCTGCACCTTGTTGGAGAAGCAGAACGCCGCGCTCATCTTTACCTTATAGTCAGGCTGGTCTTCGCGGTCACGGCCGGTGGCTTCGCTCTCGCAGCTGAACACCGGGGTCAGGCTGTCCTCGCCCGCCGTCTCAGCTACATAGTCGGCGATGCCGTGCTCATAGCACCAGCTCTCCTTCCACGGCTTGCCGGTGGCGGGGTCTTTCTCCTTTTCGTCGGTGAAGTTGAGGGTCAGGCCCGCGTTGACGACAGCCTGACGGCGGAGGACATCTTTATAGTAGCTGCCGGGGACGTCGATGTCGGTAAAGACCTCATCGTCCGGCTTCCAGTGGATGATGCTGCCGGTGCGGCGGCCCTTGTAGGGCTCTTTGTGCAGGCCGCCCACATTCTCGCCCTTCTGGAAGTCGAGGTGGTAGTGGAAGCCGTCGCGGTAGATGTCGGCGGTCATCCATGCCGAGGCGTACTGGGTGGCGCAGAGGCCCAGACCGTTCAGGCCGAGGCTGAATTCATAGTTGTCCTCGCCCTCGCCGTACTTGCCGCCTGCGTACATCTCACAGAACAGCAGCTCCCAGTTGTAGCGCTCTTCCCCCTTGTTCCAGTCCACGGGCATACCGCGGCCAAAGTCCTCGACGATGACGCTGCCATCCTTGCAGCGGGTGACGTTGATGGTGTCGCCGTGGCCGTCGCGGGCCTCGTCGATGGAGTTGGAGACGATCTCAAAGATGGAGTGGGCGCAGCCCTCCACGCCGTCCGAGCCGAAGATGACGGCCGGGCGCTTGCGCACACGGTCGGCACCCTTCAGCGAAGTGATGCTTTCGTTGCCATATTCCTGTTTTCTTGCCATGCTGCTCCTCCCGGCCCCGGAATGTTCTTGCAGTGGAGCCGTCTCAAACGCTTTTGCTATATATAGGTATATATTCCCACAGCGGGAGAAAAGCGATTTTTTTCATTCTTATTTATTAAACCATAGGTTGTTGAAGATGTCAAATAGTCTTTCCCTGTCTGCCGCCCGCAAAAGCGTCAGAAAAGTCAGTCTTATTTTAGGCGATAACACGGGCAAAATATAGAAAGTTCAAAAATTCTCAAAAAATTTTGCATTTACCCCTTTACAAAATCGAAATTTCAGGTATAATAATCATCGTCCGGTGCGCCTCTGTAGCTCAGTCGGTAGAGCAGGGGACTGAAAATCCCCGTGTCATTGGTTCGATTCCGATCGGAGGCACCAGTCAGGAGACCCAGTAGGGTTTCCAATATGCGGCCGTAGCTCATCTGGTAGAGCGCCACCTTGCCAAGGTGGAGGTAGCGAGTTCGAGCCTCGTCGGCCGCTCCATAATGGAGCAGCAATCGTTGTTCCAGTATGGCCCGGTAGCTCAGTTGGTTAGAGCACCAGCCTGTCACGCTGGGGGTCGTCGGTTCGAGCCCGATCCGGGTCGCTTCGTCGAAAGTCCTGCTGTTCATCGTGCAGTCTTGTAAGCAAGACTGCCGTGATGAACGCCAGACTTTCTCCTCTTCCCCACAAAATCTTGCTTCGCAAGCTTTCGCGGGGACCCCGAAATTCGAGAGAATCGCTCGGGAGGGTGCGAGGGTAAACGCACCGAATATGCGGCCGTAGCTCATCTGGTAGAGCGCCACCTTGCCAAGGTGGAGGTAGCGAGTTCGAGCCTCGTCGGCCGCTCCAAATGGAGCAGCAATCGTTGCTCCGAATATGGTGACGTGGCCAAGTGGTAAGGCAAGGGTCTGCAAAACCCTCATCCACCAGTTCAAATCTGGTCGTCACCTCCAAAAGATTCCCGGGTGCTGAGGCATCCGGGATTTTTTGTCGTTTTGCTCGTTAAATAATCTACTTATTGGGAAAATCTTGTCTTCCCTCTTCGCTCTGTGCTATGCTAAAAGAGTCAGCGCTGTCCATCGTGGTGCTCTACATCGTTTTGTTCAGCACCCCCATTGAGAGCTATATGAGCTACGCTCTCAACCGCATCTTCGACACCGCCATGGGCGTCATCGCAGCGCTGCTGGTCAACGACTTTCTGCCCCGGCCCCGGGTCGTTTCCCTCTGGGAAGGATTCAAAGGCTTGTTCAAGAAGGACAGTAAAGTCTGAATGCTTTTCCGCGCCCCGCTCCGGCGGGGCGCTTTTCTTTTGCCCTCCGGCGTGATACAATGGGCATACTATCACTTTCCCTGAAAGGAGGCCGCGCCATGCCTGCCGAACTTCACACCACCCTCACGCCGGACACCCCGGTACGCTATCTCAAAGGCGTCGGCCCCAAGACTGCCGAGCGGTTCGAGAAGCTGGGCATCCTGACCCTCAGCGACCTGCTCTGCCACTATCCCCGCCGGTATCTGGATTTTTCAAAGCCCTACTCCATCGCCGAGGCCCCCGCCGACACCGAGTGCGTCGTGAAGGCCGAAGTGTTTGCAAAGCCCGGCGGGCGCATCCTGCCGGGCGGGCGGCGGATGGAGCGCATCACCGCCGGGGACGATGTATCCAGCCTCGAGATCACGTGGTTCAATAATCCATACGCCGCCCAGAAGCTGGAGCTGGGGCAGGAATACTATTTCCAGGGCATCGTGACGGGCGGGATGCTCCGCCGCCAGATGGTCAACCCGCAGGTGCGCACCGACGCGCAGGTGAAGTCGTCGCCTTTCGAGGCCGTCTACCCCCAGACCGAGGGGCTGACCAGCAGCGCCATCGCCAAGTGCGTCCGCCAGCTCCTCCCCCACGCGGAGCTTCTGCCCGACCCGCTGCCCCCCGAGATGCTGAAAAAATACCGCCTGCTCTCCAAGGCAGACGCCGTCCGGGCCATCCACTGCCCCGCCACCGAGGAGGAAGCCTTTGCGGCGCGGCGGCGGCTCATCTACGAAGAGCTTCTTGTCTTACAGCTGGGTATCGGGCGGATGAAGAACCACGGCGCGGCCTCCACCGGCGCGCCGATGAAGAAGGCCGACGCCTCCCCTTTCTGGGAGTCCCTGCCCTTCTCCCCCACCGGCGCACAGCGGCGGGCCGTGGAAGAGATCCTGACCGACATGTCGGGCGAAACGTCCATGAACCGCCTTTTGCAGGGCGACGTGGGCAGCGGCAAAACGCTGGTGGCTGCTGCGGCCATCTGGGCCTGCATCCGGGCCGGGTATCAGGCCGCACTGCTGGCCCCCACCGAGATCCTGGCCAGCCAGCACGCCGAGAACCTGAACCGCCTGCTCTCCCCCTTCGGGATGCGGGTAGCCCTGCTCACCGGCGGCATGAAGGCCGCCGCACGGCGCACCACCCTCGCCGCCATCCGGGACGACGAGGCCGACCTCATCGTGGGCACCCACGCCATCCTCAGCGAGGGCGTGGAGTTCGCCCGGCTGGGTCTGGCCGTCGTGGACGAGCAGCACCGCTTCGGTGTGCGCCAGCGGGGCCTGCTGGCCGAAAAGGCCGCGAACCCCCACCTGCTGGTCATGAGTGCCACCCCCATCCCCCGGACGCTGGGGCTGCTGATGTACGGCGACCTCGACATCTCCATCCTCGACGAGCTGCCGCCGGGCCGCAAGCCCGTCAAGACCCGCTGCATCACCGGCAAAAAGCGGGCCGACCTCTACGGCTTCCTTGATAGAGAAATCGATTCCGGACGACAGGTGTATATCGTCTGCCCTGCCATCGAGGACGCGGGCGGCAGCGGCCTGAACGCCGTCAAGAGCTACTATGAGGACATCGCAAAAGCCTATCTGCCGGACCGCCGGGTGGGCCTGATGCACGGCAGGCTCAAGCCGAAGGAAAAGGCCGAGGTGATGGACGACTTCAAATCCGGACGGCTGGATGCCCTCGTGTCCACCACCGTCATCGAAGTCGGTGTGGACGTGCCGAATGCGACGGTCATGGTCATCGAAAACGCCGAGCGGTACGGCCTGAGCGCACTGCACCAGCTGCGCGGGCGTGTGGGACGCGGCGCGGCGGAGAGCTGGTGCTTCCTCGTCAGCGACAATGCATCGGAGTCGGTGCAGAAGCGGCTCAAGTTCCTCTGCTCCACCTCAGACGGCTTCGCCGTGGCGCAGTACGACCTCGAGACCCGCGGCCCCGGCGACTTCTTCGGGAGCCGCCAGCACGGTCTGCCGACCTTGCAGATCGCCGATTTGATGAACGACACCCGCACCCTCCACGCGGCCCAGAGCGAGGCTGCGGCCCTGCTGGCCGAAGACCCGCTTCTCGAGCGGCCCGAACACGCCCTGCTGGCCCGTCAGGTGGAGCAGATGTTCGACAAAGCCGGTACAATGAATTGAGTAACGAAAAAGGACCGCCCGCGGGCAGTCCTTTTTCGTTATCTTCTCTTCCACCACGGCTTCTTCTCGCCGATGCTCACTACATCGCAGAAGAGGCAGCGGCTCTTGGTAGAGAGCTGCACATCCTTGTGATGGCAGCCGAAGAACCATTTCTCGTAAGTCGTTTTCATGACGACCTTGTCGAGGAAGAGGTGCAGCCGGTTATTCTCGCCCTCAGCCAGCACGCTGAAATCCAGAAACTTGCTTGGCGCGTCGTGGGTCAGCACATAATCTACCTGCCAGCCGTTTGCTTCCAGCGCGGCCTCGCAGCGGGCGTATTCCTCGTCCGAGGGCATCTCCTGCGGCCACCAGTTGACGTGGGCTTCCCGCTCTTCCTTGTCCGGGCTTTCCGCTCCGCCGAAGCAGAGGTACTTCTTCCCTTCCAGCTCCAGTACGCTGCCCCGGCAGACGTGGTACACATTGCCGCCCAGCGGCTGCACCAGCCCGCCGAATCGCTCTTCGGTGGGGTACTGTTCCAGCAGGTCATAGTTCTCGTGGCTGCCATCGAGGAAAAGGATGGTGTAAGGCCGCTTGCGCAGCCAGTCCAGATTCTTCTGCTCAGCCTTGCTGCCGTCCCACACAAAGCCGAAATCGCCCAGCACAACGACGAAATCGCCCTTGCCGGCCCGGCGCAGCTCCCCGTCTTTGAAGCGGTCCAGCTCGCCGTGGGTGTCGCCCGTAAGATATACCATCCTCTGCCTCCTTTTGCGGAGTGTGAAATCGCCCCAAAAGCCTTGTCACGCTCCGCCAAACCTGTTATTATAAAGTATAAGGCCCTTCGCTGAGCCTGTTTTTGTCCCGTAAGAACGGACAGCACATTTTGTCCGATACTCTAATATATTATCGCTTTTTGAGGAAAATGTCCACATGAAACGTATCGTCACCCTATTTCTGAGCCTTATCCCGCTGCTGAGCTGCCTGTGCGCGCCGGCTTCGGCCATGTTCGACCCCAGCCTCTTTTACGAGGTGCAGGCCAAGAGCGCCTACATCGTCAACACCGACACCAACATCATCGTCTACGACAAGGACAGCTCCCGTCAGGTGCCTGCCGGGGGCCTGACCAAATATATGACCATCGCGCTGCTGCTGACGAATTACGCCGACCAGCTCGACAACACCTTCCAGATGCCCTTCGCCATCTCGGATTATGTCCACAACAGTGACAATGCCGATATGCGCTCCAATGAGACCTTCACCTACCGGGAAGCCGTCTACGCCATGCTTCTGCGCAACGCCAACGAAGCCGCGATGGGCCTTGCCTACAGCCTTTCGGGCGGCGACCTTGCAGGCTGGGTGAGCCAGATGAACACCCTTTCCCAGCGCATCGGCACCACCGGCAGCACCTGGACGGATGCCTGCGGCCTGGACAGCGGCAATGTGACCACCGCCGTGGATATGTACCTCATCCTGCGGTATCTGATGAGCTTCGACGCCTTCGTGGACATCTCGTCGGCCCCCGCCTTCACCATGCCCGCCAAGGAAAAGCACACCAAGAGTTTCGTGCTGCTGAACCAGAACGTCGCCCTCAACAAGACCAGCGGCGGCAGCTTCTACCGCAAATCTATGCAGGGCGGCATGTGCGATGTGATGGCCTACAAAAACGACCACGGCGACCAGAGCTATGTTTCGTGGGCCAATCAGGACGGCTCCACCTATATCTTCTGCATCATGCAGAGCCCCGACACCTGTGACACCTACGGCTACGCCAACCGCCGCCCGGCCCTCTACGAAACGACCCGCCTCATCGACTGGGTGTTCCAGAGCTTTTCCATCCAGCCTGCGCTGGATACCGACCTCGCTCTGGCAGAGATCCCCGTGAAGTATTCCTCCGACACCGACACCCTCAAGCTCTACCCTGACAACAGCATGATGACCCTGCTGCCCTCTTCGGGCGACGGCACCGTGACCCAGAAATACTTCCATCTGCCCGACTATGTCTGCGCCCCCGTCCAGCAGGGCGATGTTGTCGGCACCGTGGAGTTGAAGCTGGCCGGCGAGACCATCGGCATGGTCAACCTCATCGCCGGGCAGGACGTGAGCCGGAGCAGCCTGCTCTACTCTTTCTCGAAGCTGCAGGAGTTCTTCGGCAGCCTCTACCTCAAGGTAGTGCTCGTCGTCAGCGCCATCTGCGCCATCATCTATGTGGCGTGGGTCCTGCTCAACTCCCCCCACACCCGCCATTCCTCCAAAAAAGTCCACCGCTATGGCCGTCCCCGCGACTGAGCCGTGCGGTCAGCTTCTTTTCTGAAAAAGCTGTAAAAAGCAGTTGACAAATACGCCCCCAAGTGGTAATATATACAGGCAGTCCGTGACTGCGAAAAACTGTATCTGGGCGTGTTCCCGAGTGGCCAATGGGGACAGACTGTAAATCTGCTGCTTTTCAGCTTCGGTGGTTCGAATCCACCCGCGCCCACCAAACAAGAAAAATCCGAACCTGTTTCCGATTGGAGAAGGGTTCGGATTTTTCGTTTTCTTCGGGTACAACAATGAAGGCTCCCATGGACGGCGTAAAACTCCGATACCTTGTCATAGACCGTAAGCCAATAACAAGATTTGGAGGGTATGATTATGAAGTACGATGAAAGAGCCTGCAAGTTTAATATGGACACTGGCTGCGTGGAACTGCTGCTCCGGGATGGGAGAAAAATTTCCATTGACTGCACCGGGGTCGAGGATGAATTGGACGTGACCATGGCGCAGAGGTCGGAGTTGGATTATCTCATCTACAATGACCCGCTTGGCTATGCGGATTTGATTCTGAACGGTGACCCGGAGAAATATTTGAAGAATGTGGCTGGAAGCCATGGGCTAGAAGATTAAGGGCAAAACAAAAAACAGGGTGCGCCCCTGAATAGGACGCACCCTGCCAAAGACCACAGACGATAACGATATGTACAACAGGGCGTTCCCCGTCGGGAACGCTCTGTTTTTCTTTGCTGGGGGTATGATGAACTTGTTCCGCCTGCCACGCGGCAAACTCCCTCTGGCCTTCCTCACTGTTCCAGCAGGCAAGGATGGCCGGGTAGAATGCCCGTGCCAGACGGTCGATGACTTCATCGGGATAAGGGGAAATGTTTGTGGACTTTTTCTTTTTGTTCAAACGCACGCTCCTTTGATCGTCCCACCGTGGCAAAGCCGGGCGAGAAAATCAAAGTTCCAATTTCATATCAGGCGCAAGGGCGCGGATAGTTTCCGCCCTGCACTTGCGGCTGGTGGCTCGTTGATGGCTTACAAGTGCCTGTCGTTATGCCGTTTTAGAGGATTCACCGCTGGATTCTGCAAGAACTTCGTCCAGCGTTTTCAAAAATTCAAGATGAGGTTTCAAGGCAAAGCGAAGAACTTTGACCTGTTCCGGATGCGTAAGAAGTTTCGGGTTCAAGTCGAACGTAA
>PVML01017341.1_pt1 | contig 22412 bp, 17 predicted proteins | sample 1853371 | NCBI WGS metagenome assembly PVML01 (sample SAMN08533508, study PRJNA380276) | Human gut metagenome, whole genome shotgun sequencing project. | isolation source: participant 1, chromium library | host: Homo sapiens | collected 2017 | reverse complement strand
CCTGGGAGGATAGGAAGCCGCTGATTGCTTAAAGGCACACCTGAGGGTGTGTCTTTTTTGTTGTATGGCTTCCTATCCTCCCAGGGTACCTGGTGAGCAGGGCAGTAGAAGATGGAGGAGTGAAACGACGACAGATTCACTGCATCGCTTAGTTCGGAGCGTAAGATAGACATGTAGCGAAGCTACATAAGGCCATCCACAGCGACGAACACCCAGTATCCTGTAGGGAAGAACCGTACATAAGAACTCGCTGATTGCTTAAAGGCACACCTGAGGGTGTGTCTTTTTTTGTTATTTCATAGACTTCTATGATAATCTTGTGAGGGATTTTGTTGATAATACTGATATACTTGTGGTATTCTCATTATGTATGAAAGTAGATGGGAGTGATTATTTTATATGTATAAATATGGCAAGTGCTGTATTAAAAAGGTTTTATATTTCGTTGTTGTATGTATTGCAATATTAGCTGTTTCCATTGGGGGTATGTGGGGACTGTCTGCTCATTATAAATTATACGGTGTGCCGGTACTCAATTATCACCAGATAAATGATGAAAAGCACTCTGCTTTAACACTGCATGTAGATCAATTTAAGGAGCAGATGGAATATCTTCATAATCATGGATACAACACGATTACATTAGATCAGCTATACGATTATTTGCAAAATGGTACAGAATTACCAGATAAGCCAATTGTTATTACCTTCGATGATGGGTATGTAGATAATTATACATATGCTTTACCTATATTAAAGGAATACAATATGAAGGCTACATTGTTTATGATTAGCGATGCAGCGAATACGCCTGGATTTGTTAGTACGGAGCAAATGCGGCAAATGGAGGCAGGCGGCTTTGATATTCAAGGTCATACAAATCATCACAAGATACTAACCCATATGGACCCAACGGAGTTGCCAGATGCAATCTTAGGTGGTAAAACCTCTATGGAAGGTATTCTAGGGGAGCCTATCGTTTATTTAGCCTATCCAGGTGGTTTTAATGATATGCTCGTTCAGTATGTTACGAAGCAATCTGGTTATAAGATGGCTTTCACCGTTCAACCAGGTACAGTTAAGCCTGGAGATAATCTCTATGCCTTAGATCGATTAGCTATATTCCAAGGTGATACACCGTATTTATCTTTCTGGTTGCGCCTACATTGCGCACCATTTATTAAGTATTCTTGGGCATTGCGTGATACATTACGCGATAATGGATGGACAACCTTGGCATCTATTATGCCTTTATTCTAGGAGGAATTATGTCTTACGAAGTTGTAGCAAGACCATTACGTGTTGCGGTGTTAACTGTTTCTGATACTCGTACATTGGAAACTGATAAAGGGGGCAACAAGGTTCAAGAGTTTTTAGAGCAAGCGAATCATATTGTGGCAGAACGCAAAATTGTTATTGATGATTATGATTCTATTAGAAACGCTATGATTCCGTGGTGCAATGATGATTCTATCGATGTAATCATCTCTACTGGTGGCACCGGTATTGCCATGCGCGATGTGACAATTGAGGCTGTAAATAGCTTGTATGAAAAGCATATTCCTGGCTTTGGCGAAATCTTTAGATATCTTTCCTACACAGAAGATATCGGCACAAAAGCGATGGCTTCTCGTGCGGAGGCTGGAGTGAACAATAATACATTGATGTTCTCTGTCCCTGGTTCTGTAGGTGCTGTAACATTGGCTATGAGTAAACTCATCATTCCTGAAATGGCGCACCTCGTTCGGGAAATTACAAAATAATATGTTAAGACTGCTCATAATGAGCAGTCTTTTTTGTTAGGTATGAAATATTATCATTACAGACTCTAAATTTGCCATGTAAGACATAAACTAGGGGCATAAAAACTGGTTTGTTTAATTCTCAATATATAAACAATACCATTGCAGTATTGTTTTATTTCGATTATACTAGATTTAGTAATACGTTTGTCCGAGTGCACGAGAAAGGAGACCTTATGAAGTTAAATCAGGCCACGGATTATGCATTTCGCATGGTCTTACATATGGCGATGTTACCTTCGGGTACGAAGATAACAGGTGCTGTATTGGCTGAGCAAGAATTGATTCCAGAACGATTTTTGCTCAAGATTATGCGTAGTCTCATTGCAGCAGGGATTATGAAATCCTTCCGCGGTGTAGATGGTGGGTTTGCCCTCAATCGAGACCCTCAAGAGATTTCATTGCTCGATGTAATTAGAGCGGTAGAAGGGGATGCGTATTTACAACGGTGTTTATATGATGTAGGTTCTTGCTCTAAATCTTGTAAGGGGCATTGTGCTATAAATGAAGCAATGGGGACGATTCAGCATCAATTAATTGGTCAGTTGAAAGAGGTTAACTTTAAAATCCTCGCGCAACGTGAACAAACTATTGTAGCGGGGTCCTTACTTTTTTTACAAGCACAATGATTCAAGGTTTTTTGTAAAAGCTCATCAAGTGATGTAAGTTTTTTATTCTAAGGAGGAAAACACATGTTTGAAGCTGTAGATTTAGCTCGATTACAATTTGCGCTAACATCTATCTATCACTGGTTGTTTGTGCCGTTCACACTAGGCATGACAGTGATTGTCGCTATCTTAGAGTGGACATATGTGTCTACAGGTAAAGAAGTGTACAAAAAAATGGCAAAATTCTGGGGCAAATTGTTCCTAATCAACTTTGCCATGGGTGTGGTAACTGGTATTGTTCAGGAATTCCATTTCGGTATGAACTGGGCAGAATATTCTCGTTTTATGGGTGACATTTTCGGCGCTCCATTGGCCCTTGAAGCATTAATGGCATTTTTCTTGGAATCTACATTCATGGGTGTTTGGATCTTCGGTTGGGACCGCTTAAATAAAAGCGTTCACGCCCTTGTAGCTACGTTGGTAGCATTAGGTACAAACCTATCTGCGTTCTGGATTCTCGTAGCGAACTCCTTCATGCAACATCCTGTAGGCTTTGTATTGCGCAATGGCCGTGCAGAGATGGAAAACTTCCTGACAATTGTTCAAAATGGCTATGTACCTGGCCAATTCTTCCATATCGTGTTGAATGGTCTATTAACAGCAGGCGTAATCATTATGGCAATCAGTGCATGGCACTTATTGCGTAATAATGCGACAGAATTCTATCGTCGTTCTGCTAAATGGGGCATGGTTATTGCCCTTGTATTCGGTACTTTAGGCGCAATGGCAGGTCATCACCAAGGTCAATACATTACAAAAGTACAACCTATGAAAATGGCTGCTATGGAAGCTTTGTGGGAAACACAAGATCCAGCTCCATTCTCTTTAGTTGCTAACATCGATACTAAAGCTCAAAAGAACACAAGCGCTCTTGAAATTCCTGGTGGCTTGTCCTTCTTGACTCAAAACTCCTTCACTTCTGGTAAAGTAGAAGGTATCAAAGATCTTCAAGCTAAAGCTGAAGCTCAATACGGTCCTGGTAACTATATTCCAGACGTTCCAGCAATCTTCTGGACATTCCGTGTCATGGTTGCAGCTGGTTCCCTTATGTTACTTGTTGCATTCGTAGGTCTTATCCTTAATGCAAAAGACAAACTTGTTGAAAATCGCACATTCTTGAAAATTATGTTCTGGAGTTTGCCATTGCCATTCATCGCTCACTCCACTGGTTGGTTTGTAGCTGAAGCGGGCCGTCAACCATGGCTTGTATATGGCTTACAATTAACTGCAGACGGTGCTTCTAAATCCGTTACAGCTCCAGAAATTATGACTACAATCATCGGCTTTACACTTGTGTATATCGTAGCAGCTATTGCGGCTATCTACCTTGCTGTAGAACACATCAAAAAAGGTCCAGATGGTAACCCATCTCACGATGTAGTTGAAAAAGAGGAGGCGAGATTATGGAATTAATTTTTAATAACCTTGAAGTGGTATGGTTTATCTTAATTACTGTACTATTCGCTGGCTTCTTCTTATTAGAAGGTTTTGACTATGGTACTGGTATTTTGTTAGCATTAGTCGGTAAAACTGACGTTGAACGTCGTCAAATGATCAATGCCTTAGGTCCTGTATGGGACGGTAATGAGGTATGGATGATTACTGCAGGTGGTGCATTATTCGCATCCTTCCCTCATGTATATGCTACATTGTTCAGTGGTTTCTACTTGGCGTTATTCTTGATGCTTGCAGCGCTTATCATGCGTGGCGTAGCATTCGAGTTCCGTTCCAAAAGCCCTAACTTGTTATGGCGTAAAACTTTCGACTACTGCATCTTCTTTGGTTCCTTGATTCCTGCATTATTGTGGGGTGTTACGGTTGGTAACTTGATCCAAGGTACGCCAATCGATGCAAGCATGACGTATGTAGGTACATTCTTTGATTTGTTAAGCCCATACACAGTGCTTTGTGGCGTCGCTTTCATTTTGGTATTCACATACCACGGTGGTTTGTTCACTTCTATCAAAACTGCTGGTGCTATTTCTGAACGCGCTCGTGCAGCTTCCTTGGTAGTAGGTGTTCCTACAGCTATCGGTGCATTAGCATTGGTAGGTGCAACTTATGTATTTACAGATTTGTTCAACTCCGTATTAGCAATTGTTTGCTTTGCGTTGGCAATCGTGTTCTTCCTTATTTCTTGGGGCGCAACACGTACTCGTAATACAAAATGGGGCTTTGTATTCAGTTCCTTAACCGTTATCTCTGTAACGGCTGCTTACTTTGCTGGTTTGTTCCCTCGCATCATGGTTTCTTCTTTGAATCCTGAGTGGAGCTTAACTATTACAAATGCAAGTAACTCTACTTACACATTGACATTGATGACTTGTGTAGCTTTCGTATTTGTGCCAATTATCTTGGTTTACCAAAGCTGGGTATACTGGACATTCCGTCATCGTGTAACAGAAAAAGACTTACACTATTAATAGAATAGCTTTATAACTCTGGTGAGTTGTAAAATTTAGGTCTCAATGTGAGGCGTGCCGTAGCGGCACGCCTCTTTTTTGTGGTAAGATGAATAATATTGATAAATTTAGATTCATTTGGACTCAATTAGATTATAGTTTAGCTTAATCTGAGTACGACCTAGATAGAGGAAATCTAATCAATTTGAGTTTATATTTTTAGTAGTTTTACCGTAGAGGATAATATGATACAGCGTACCGCTTTTAAAGCGCTGCTAGAACATAAAGGTCAGCTTTTACTACTGGGATTAACTTGCTTAGTAGAAAGTCTGTCCATTGTTGGGCAAGCTTGGTTCTTTGGAACCTTAATTAATAATTTTATATTTTTAGAGAATACCTTAGCTGATGAGATGAATACAATCTTGTATTTGGCTATTGCCATTATTGTGCGATTGTTAGCTCATTATATACAAGAGGCTGTGGCAAATCACTTGGGCAGTGCTGTGAAAGCATCTTTTAGAGAGCATGCCTTAGAGCATATGTTTAAGCTTGGTGTACAGCATAAGGAGCGTCACGGTGATGTAATTCATTTGCTTACGGATGGTTTGGAACAGGTTGATGCTTATGTAGCTCGTTATATTCCTCAAATCTTATACGCTATTATGATTCCGCTCATCATGGGGATTGCTATCGTAGATGCATTACCGATTATTGGTATTATCTTGATTGTTACGGTGCCATTGATTCCATTCTTTATGATTCTAATCGGTAAGCAAGCTGATCGATTGAATAAAGAGCAATGGGAGCGCATGAGCTTTTTGTCAGGGCATTTCTTAGATGTTCTGCAAGGGATTACTACGCTTAAATTATTTGGTCGTGCAAAAGATCAAATTAAAGTTATTGGTCGCTTATCTGAGGAGTTTAAAGATTCTACTTTAAAAGTATTGCGCGTAGCATTCTTATCAGCATTGGTGCTAGAACTAGTAAGCACCATTAGTACCGCCTTGATTGCAGTATATTTAGGCTTAACCTTGCTAGATGGTGAGATTGCCTTCTTCCTAGCGTTCTTTATTTTGCTATTGGCACCAGAGTTTTATACACCGTTTAGACAATTGGGGGCTGCTTTCCACACGGGAATGGCAGGTAAAACTTCAATTTTAAAATACGAAGACTTTATGAATCGTGAACCATCCTTACCTGTTGGTGGAACCACAAGATTAGATGGTTCTGTAGAACATATTGAGATTAAGGATTTAACTTTTACCTATAAGAATAGTGATAATGGAGTTCGCCAAATAACGCTTGAGGCTAAACGCAATGCACCTATTATGCTCGTTGGTGAAAGTGGGGCGGGCAAGTCCACTATTGCACATATTGTAGGCGGGTTCTTGCAAGCGCCGCGTGGTACAGTGACAGTAGATGGTCATGATATATGTGATTTAAATATCGACTGGTGGCGTCAACAAATTACCTATGTATCTCAACATCCACACATTATGAAAGGCACCTTGCGTGAGGTTCTATCCTTTGGCATGGATGTAAGTGATAAAGAAATTCTTGATGCTTGTAAAGAGGTTCAACTCTTAGATGTCATCAGTCGTCATGCTGACGGTCTTGATGCGGTCATCGGAGAAGGTGGTTTAGGTTTAAGTGGTGGTGAGCGTCAACGGGTTGCCTTAGCACGTGCATTCTTACGGAAGGGGCAGGTGCTGATTCTCGATGAAGTAACGGCCCACTTAGATGTAAAAACGGAATCTATCATTAGTACAGCTATTCAACGATTGATGAAGGATAAGCTTGTCATCATTATCGGGCATCGCTTACAAACGATGCACTGGGCTTCTAAACTATATGTTTTAAAACAAGGCATCATTATTCAACAAGGCTCTTATGAAGAGCTAGTTGCTGTGGATGGTTATTTTAAAGACCTCGTAGCATCTGGCTTAGGACAATTCTCTTCTGCCATAGAAGAGTTAAAAGCAGGTAAACATTCAACTGCGCAACATATAGCTGTTATGGAGGAAACTCTTAAACAGGCGTGTATTGCTGATGCTCAGAAACAGGAAGTTATTACTGATGCGGTGACTAAATCATCTACACTTGATAAACATGATGTGAAGATACAGAAAATGGGCTTACAAGGGTGGAAGCTATTATTCGCAGTTCTAAGTCCTGCTAAGTGGTCCTTAGTATTAGCCTTGATATTTACATTCCTCACGGTCTTCATGAATGTAGGTTTGTTAACAGTTTCATCTTGGTTACTAGCGTCGGCTGCGTTACAACCAGGTCTTACCTATTTAAGTCTTGCTATCGTAGGGGTTCGTTTCTTTGGTGTTAGTCGTGCAGTATGTCGTTATTTTGAACGTTATACATCGCATCGTATGGCATTTCAAGGCCTCTATGGTTTGCGCCTGTGGTTCTATGCACATTTGGAGCCATTAGCACCGGCTATTTTAAAACGCTTTGGTGCTGGTGATATGCTCGGTCGCATTATGGGGGATATAGAGGTATTACAATTCTTCTACTTGCGAACTCTGATTCCACCTGTAGCAGCCATTGCTTTGACGGCGTTAGTTGCTTATGGAGCATCTACGATTGATGATAGCTTGGTTATGCCAATTTTAATGGCAGCTCTTGTCTTAGGGGTAGTAGTACCATTAGTTGTTTACGCCCATAATAAACAATCTCTACGCGCTATTGGGCCTCAACAAGGAGACTATAAAGCACTGTTAAGTGATACTATGGATAGCCTCGAAGATGTTATTAGCTATGGCAATGAAAATCTTGTATATAAACGAATTCAACAGATGATGAGACATGTTGACGGTCATAAAGGAACTATTGATCGGGGTATGAACTTAGGCAACACATTATTCCTAGGCGGCGTTCAGTTAACTGTTGTTGTGGTAGCGATTATGGCTGCTAATGCATTAACTGGGGCGTGGGCCAGCGTAATGGTGGCGGTAGCCGCTATTGGTACGCAAGCTTGGTTTGAAGCGTTACAACCGATGATTGCAGCGGTCCATCACGGTGCTGAAAGTAAAGTATCCACAAGCCGTCTTATAGCACTTGCAAATGAGCCGTTACCGGTTAGGGAGCCATTAGAGCCTAAGCCTTTTAATCCGAATCGAGATATTACTTTTACAAATGTATCCTTTGGCTATGATCATGCGCATACTATCTACGAGAACCTTAGATTGGATATTAAACAAGGTCAGTCGATTGCCATCGTGGGTGCCAGTGGTTCCGGTAAGACTACATTATTTAATATGCTAGAGCGTTTATATGATTACAACGGCTCTATCCATGTGGGGGATGTAGAATTAAAGGATATTTCTATGGATACCTGGCGTAATGCATTAGGTACCATTACTCAGGACACCTATATTTTCCATGCGTCCTTTGGTGATAACATTCGCCTTGCCAGACCGGAAGCAACAGCTGATGAGTTAGAGCAAGCCATACACCGTGCATCCTTGCAAAATGTTGTAGATAAGCTGTCCGATGGTATACATACAATCGTTGGTAGTGGTGGACATGGACTAAGTGGCGGTGAACGTCAACGTGTGGCGTTAGCGAGATTATTTTTGCGAAACCCTCAAATTGTTTTATTAGATGAGCCACTAGAAGGCTTAGATCAAGTAACTCGAAAAGCTTTACATCGCGATTTGATGCACTACGTAGAAGGTAAAACATGCTTATATATTACGCATCAACTAGAAGGTTTAGAACAAATGGATCGCATATTGTTTATGGATAAAGGTGAAATTGTAGAAGATGGCACCTATGAAGAGCTCATTGCGTTGCGTGGTCATTTCTACGAATATTGCTATCTATCTATGGCAAGTATTCAATAAAAATTAATATCAGTAAAAGTATCTATTATAATTATTAACTTATAATAGGTAGTATATTAAACTATAGTAATAAAGCCCCTTGCGCCATGCAAAAGGGGCTTTATGTATGCCGATATTTAATAGTAGATATGGGAGTCTTTTATCGATAAATCATGCAGTATATGGTATAATTTTTATATCGAAAGCTAATTTCTCACCCTTGGAGGGGTTATGACTAAAATTTTCACCAAATTAAGAGCTTTGGTGGATGAAGCATTATCTGATCGTGATACGGCGGTAAATAAGGAGCCTATTATAGAAAATACTCCTTTAGAAGAAGATTTGTTTGACCATCGGTTGCTATATATAGAAGAAGACACTATCAATCGTATGTTGCGTGCCGCTCTTCGCAATCACTGGTTCTTTTATGCTGTAACATTTGAATTTGAACCAAATAACCAAATATTCCTATCCATTATTACTAAATGGGGGAATGTGATTAATGTGGAATTCACCTTAGAGGATCTATGGTTTGATGATTACTCATCATCCTTTGCGATTCGCCTTGATACAAATAATATAGATACAGGTGGGTTTATTTTAAACTCCCTTTTACATTTAGTAGGTAACTGGTGCCTCAGCCTATTTGGCGTATTCTTTAATCCTATCGCATTAGGTGAAAAGGGTTCTACTGTACGCTTTGAGAAAAAAGGCATTATTCAATTTGACCTATTACCAAATACACAAGTAAAGAAATTTATACCGTTACCAGAACGCCATATTGGTAGTAATGGTCCCGTTCTTTTGGGGAATCCTCGTACTAGTCAATCTGTATTGCAGCTTGATTACTATGCATTCCATGATCCAGTAGATACCTTTACGGTACCAGATGTACCAACTCGTACTAGTTGGCTACGTTCTATCGATATTGCGGCGGTTCTCTTATTGCCGATTGGTGTATGGATTACCTTTGTTATCTTGCATCATTACTTGCCAACTGAAACGTTGGAGTTCTCATTCTCCACGTACTTCTTAATTTCTTTAGGGATTTTCATCATTTCCTTCTTGGTTATGAATATTCCGCGGTATTTGTACATGTATTTTGACTCTCGTAAACAGTGGCAAAGTGCGTTTGTACATAATAATATTAAGATTCAAATGCGCAAGCTCCATCGTCGCATCTTCATGCAGCAGGCTACGCTGACCTCTGACTGTGATGAGTGTACTGCTAATGAAAGCCAAGAGCGAATTAAACATTTGTTGTTACAAATTCGCGACAAGCGATTCCTCGCTAATCGACTTAAGATTGCCGATGATGATAGAGCCCGTAAACAAAAGGTTAAGTTTATCATCGCCTATATTGGTTGTACATTAATTGAGTTAATGTTGATCATGAACTAAATGGTTTTAACAACATAGGAAAGAAAAAACGTATCTCTTTAGAGATACGTTTTTTCTATTTCATGATTAAATTTTCTTATCGTTTTACCGTTTTTTACGACGTTTACGGACTGTTTTTCTAATTTCTCGCTCTGTTTCTGTTTTAGGTTGTTGCATCGACTCATAAGTTGGTCGATTTACAGGCATAAATGGTGGGTTACCATATTGATTTGGTTCTGGCTGACCAGGCAATACCCAGAATAGGAAACCGATGAGCCATATGAAGAGTTCAAGCAAGTAATTGAATGGAGATACAGCAGAGTAGGTATTGATGAAGATCATAATTACCGACCAGAGAATCCCTGCCCATGCATTAAAGCCGATGTCGTGAATACGACGACCAAATAAAATGCAAGATAATGGGAAGAGGGCTGCTAGTAAAATCCAAATAATAACTCTTGTAAACCAGTATGCAGGTAAAGAGACAACAAAGTCCAAGAATAGATCATCGATATAGTGAACGATGTGGAATAGAATCATCAGAGCGATAAAGCATATGATGAATTGTAGTCGATTTAACCGTCCCGTCAGGTTAAAAATCGATAAGCCCATGCGACGCCCTTGGAATGCAATGAGTAAACCGATGGCACATATGAGCAATGTTCGTAATACAACATAGAGTAAATCCATAAGTTCCCCTTTATGTATAGCTTATAGTTGAGTTAATTCTGGCAAGACTAGCTCAAATGCTACACCATGTTTCATTGATTTTACAGTATCTACTGTAGCTTGAATTGCTTTAGTAGTAAAATTCATTGCCAGTTCTGCTGCATCATAAGGTGAATATCCCCTCATTACTGCACCTGATAATACAGCGGTGAAAATATCTCCGGTTCCTGTTGCTTTTACAGGGACAAGAGGTATAGAGTAGGTTTTTAAAAAGTCTGTAGGCCCATCATAGACGGCGATGACCGCATGTGTTTCAGATGGAACGCTTGTCATGATAACCATGTCAGGCCCCATGTGATGTAATTGTTTACAACGGTCACGCAATTCATCATCATTAATAGGATCTGTAGAAAATGGAATATCTAATAAGAAGCAAGCCTCTGTATAATTGGGCTTTACAATATGAGCCTTGGAAACAAGTTGGCGCATAGCGACCACCATATCAGGCGTGTAGATTGAGTAGAGGCGACCATCGTCCGCCATAGCTGGATCGACGATGACCATTTGTCCATTATTGCCAAAACGGTCGATTGCTTCCTCCACAAGGTGGATTTGTTCTGGCGATGCCAAGAAACCGCTTACAATAGCGTGAAAGTCGATTTCGTTTTTATCCCAACAGTCCATGAAATCCCTCATGTGAGCCGATAAATCTACAAACTCATAATGGGGGTACTCCAAGTGATTGCTCAAAACGGCTGTAGCCAAAGGTACTGCCTGGCAGCGCATAGCACTGATGATGGGAATCATAACGGTTAGGGCACAGCGGCCGATTGAGCTCATATCTTGAATTGTTAATACTCTAGGTACTGCTGTCATAGACACCTCCAATTAATTATATATTTTATTGTACGTTATGTACGGCTTTCTGTAAATGTAATGATGCTATTCATGAAATTAACTTCATAATGTAGTATAATAAAACGGATAGACTTTTAATGGAGGATAGTGAAATGACAAGGTATGTATTTCGACGCCTAGGTGGCGCAATCATAATCTTATGGGTCATCATTACCGTAACATTTGCGTTAATGCACGCAATTCCGGGGGGACCTTTTACAACAGAAAAGAAATTGCCGCCTCAGGTGAAAGCAAGCATCGAAGCAAAGTATCATCTTGATGATCCCGTGTGGAAACAGTATGGAGATTATTTAGGTGGTGTGATTACCGGCGATTTAGGGCCATCATATAAGTATGAAGGTCGTAGTGTGAACGACATTATTAGTGATGCATTCCCAATTTCTGCTCAGCTAGGCTTGTTATCTTTAATGGTAGCTGTAGTGGGTGGTATTACAGCGGGGGCGATTAGTGCCATGCGACCGAATAGTATTGTAGACTATGCTGTGACCGTGTTATCGACATTGGGAATCTCAGTGCCTACATTTATTATCGGTGCTGTCCTTGTATATGTAGTGGGTTTTGAGCTTGGGTGGTTTCCAGTAGCTTTATGGCGCGGTCCATCGTATATGGTATTACCCGTTTTAACATTGGCTGCACAACCGATGGCATTCATTGCTCGTTTAACGCGCAGTGGCTTATTAGATGTGTATCAACAAGAATATATTCGTACTGCTCGTGCGAAAGGCTTAGGGTCTTGGACTATTTTGATGCGTCATGCACTAGGGAATGCGATTTTACCAGTTATTACATATTTAGGCCCATTGGCGGCGAGCCTCTTAACAGGTAGCTTTATTGTAGAAACGATTTTTGCTATTCCTGGTCTTGGACAGTATTTCGTAACATCTATTTATAACCGTGATTACACTGTTATTTTGGGCATTACAATTTTCTATAGTGCGCTAGTAGTATTTCTTAATATTTTAGTGGACATGATTTATCCATTAATCGATCCACGTGTTACGACAGAGGAGGGGACAGATGAATAAGGAAGATTTTTTACCTATTGAACGGACCCCTCAAGAAGAACTGACTAGTTTTATTAAGCGCCCTAGTAAATGGGAGCGGTTCAAGGTGAATCGTTTGGCTGTAGTAGGGGCAAGCATCATTCTCGTGATGATTGTAGTGGCTATTTTAGGACCCCTAATTTCGCCTTATACTTATGCGGATCAATCCTTAATCGATGCCAACCAAAGTCCAAGTTTTAGTCATTGGTTTGGTACTGATACATTAGGCCGCGATATTTACACTCGCGTTATGTACGGTGCTCGCATTTCCTTGACCATTGGTTTTGTGGCTGCCTTTATTAATCTTGTAATTGGCGTTGCTTACGGTGGTATTGCAGGTTACTTAGGTGGCAAGGTTGACCGTATCATGATGGGTATCGTAGATGTTTTGTACGGTATCCCACTCTTGTTATATGTGATTTTGTTAATGGTTGTACTAGGCCCTGGTCTTACATCTATTTTTGTAGCGTTGGGCATCGCGTACTGGCTTAATATGGCCCGTATCGTACGTAGCCAAATTTTGAAAGTTAAAAACGAAGAATACATCATCGCTGCAGAAGCTATGGGTATTCCAAAACATCGCATTTTATTGCGTCATATTTTGCCGAACTGTGTTGGTCCAATCATCATTACCTTAACATTGGCCATTCCAGAGGCTATTTTTACAGAAGCATTCCTTAGTTTTATCGGTTTAGGTGTAAATGCACCGATGGCGAGTTGGGGTGTATTAGCTTCTGAAGGGATTAGTAGCATGCGCTCTTATCCATTCCAATTGATTTTCCCTGCTGTTGCCATTAGCGTTACCATGCTTGGTTTCGCATTCCTTGGCGATGGCTTACGCAATGTATTAGACCCTAAGGAAGGAGATAGATAATGAATAACGCAATTGTTGATGTGCGCAATGTGTCCATTACCATCGAAACCTTTCAAGGTCCATTACGAGTGATTCGCAACCAAGATATTTCCTTACAGCCTGGTGAGATTTTAGGGATTGTAGGTGAATCTGGTTGTGGTAAATCTGTTATGGTGAATTCCTTAATGGGTTTGTTGCCATATGGTAAGACTAAAATTAAAGCGGACAAATTCATGATTGATGGTCATGATTGTTTAGAATTTACTGAAGATGACTGGAATGAACTTCGTGGTACTACAGTTGCCATGGTATTCCAAGATCCTATGACCTCTTTAAACCCAATTATGACGATTGGTGAGCAAATGTATGAGGTTATTCATCGTACTAATGCCTATGGTGAAGATTACGATGAAAGAGCCATAGCCATCGACTTATTGAAGAAAATGGGCCTTTCTACGCCGGAAAGACGTTTATCTCAATATCCTCACGAGTTGAGTGGTGGTATGCGCCAACGGGTATGTATCGCCATGGCTGTAGCAGGTCGTCCAAAGATTTTGATTTGTGATGAGCCTACAACAGCACTTGATATTACTACAGAGGCACAAATTTTACGCCTTATGCAAACATTAGCCGTAGAGGCTGGTATTGGTATTATCTTTATTTCTCACAACTTACGCGTTATCGCTCAAATTTGTGATCGCGTTATGGTTATGTATGCAGGTAAATGCGTTGAGTCTGCTACGGTAGAAGGTATCTTTAATGAACCTCGTCATCCCTATACCTTAGGCTTATTACTAGCATTGCCGCAAGGTAAATGGCATGGTGAGTTGAAAGCCGTTGAAGGTCAACCGCCAGATCTATTTGATTTGCCGAGAGGCTGTGCGTTTAACCCGCGTTGTAAATGGGCTATGCGCATTTGTGGTAATCGGATTCCTACGGTTACAAATGTTGGTGAGAATCATCAATTTACATGTTGGTTAGCTAAGTTGGAGGGACTTTAATGAGTTACGTATGGGAGACTGACAATCTCGTTAAAGAGTTCACCCTGTCAGGTGGCTTGTTTAAGCCAAAACACACGGTACACGCTGTACAAGGCGTGAGCCTATATCAATCACCTGGGGAAACCCTTGGTATCGTAGGTGAGTCTGGATGTGGTAAATCTACTTTTGGTTACACTTTGATGGGTTTACATCAAGCTACATCTGGTTCCATTTATATGAATGGTCGTCACATTGATCCTTATATGGAGAGACAAGCTGTTCATCCAGTGATGCAAATGGTATTCCAAAATCCTTACGCATCCCTTAATCCACGACTTACGGTCAATGCTATTTTAGAAGAGCCTTTAGAACTAGATCCAAAGTATACACCGCGTGATCGCGTTATTCGTGTAAAAGAGGTGCTCGACCAAGTTGGATTAAATATGTCCTTTGGTGAGCGTTACGCTCATGAATTATCTGGCGGTCAACGCCAACGTATCGGTATTGCACGGGCTCTCATTATGCAGCCTCAATGTATCATCTGTGATGAACCGATTTCTGCACTAGATGTATCGATTCAAGTGCAAATTATGACATTGCTTGAACGTTTACAAGCAGAGCATGGCATTTCGTACCTCTTTATTTCTCATGATTTAAACATGGTGCGCTACATTAGTCATCGCATGGTTGTTATGTATTTAGGTGCTGTTATGGAAGAAGGTCCAGCATTGGACTTGTATGAATTCCCACAACATCCATACACCCGTGCCTTGACGGCCTTAAATGGCCCAGTTATGCCACATGCACCAATTGGGGCCCCTCTAAAAGGAGACCCACCAAATCCACTAGATCCGCCAAAAGGCTGTTTGTTTAGTGGTCGATGCCCAGAAGCGGAAGGTCGTTGCTTTACAGAGCGTCCACCGCTTCGCGATTGGGCTGATCGCCGCATCGCATGCTGGCACATATAATGGGAGAATAGTATGGAAAAACTAATTGTTGGTAAGTCCTTAGAAAATCAACTTGATACGGTTATTAAAGAATTGGCACCTACTGGGAATATATCCTATGTAGTATTGCAATTTGATGATGAAGAAGAACCGACACTTATCGCATCTAAAGGTGAAGATACAGTTCATTCTAGTGCGAGTTTGATCAAGGTGCTCATTATGGAATATGTCTTTCATTTAGCTCGCGCTGAGCAGTTGGACCTTAATGATACGGTGCCTTTATCTAAAACTCCACGCGTTGAAGGTGGTGGGGCACTGCAAGAGCTTGTAGGTAAACATAGCTTTACGTATCTTGAGTTATGCCGTCTCATGATGGTGCTCAGCGATAATATAGCAACGAATTTGCTCATCACTGTACTTGGTATGGAAAATATTAATGCTCGTGCTGAAAAACTCGGTGTTGATGAGATTGAATTAAATCGTATGATGATGGACTTTGATGCGTTAGCTGAGGGTCGAGATAACCATATGACTGCTATGGCCTTAGCTCGTCTTTATAAACACATTTTTGAATATCGTGATAGAGATGCGTATGGCTGTGAAATGTGGAATATTTTAGGCCGCCAACAATTCCGTGATATCTTGCCATTTTACTGGGGCGAAGGCGTACGCTTTCACCATAAAACAGGGTCCCTTGATCGCGTAGAGCATGATGGGGGCGTGTTAGAAACGTTAAGAGGTCATTTTTGCTTTATCTTGTTGATGAGCGATATTGATAATGACCACGGTAAAGAGTTAGGCGCTCAAGTTGGGCGCATCATGAAAGTATTTGTAGAGGAAGCATTGCCATGATGGATAAACGAAATTTGTTAAAACTCATGGTCCTTGCTCTAGGGGTGAGTGTGCTCTTGTTCGTATTTGGTTACCCTCGTGGGGTCCAACCAATCGATGAGCATACAATCCGTTATGTTATTGAGCAGGAACCATCCACATTGGATCCCGCAAAGTCTACTACCTCTCCGGAGGCTACGGTTCAACTTCAACTATTTGATGGACTAGTTCGTCTTAATGATGAAAGTGAACCAGAAGCAGCACTTGCAAAAAAATGGGAAATCTCTGATGATGGTCGTGAGTATACCTTCCATTTACGACCTGATTTAAAATGGTCCAATGGAGAGCCTTTGACGGCTCATGATTTTGAATACGCTTGGAAACGCGTATTAGACCCTGAAGTCCATGCGGACAATGCATATATGTTATATGTATTAAAAAATGGCGAAGCCTTTAATAGTGGCGACGCTAAAGCAGAAGATGTTGGTGTTAAGGCCATCGATGACGATACATTGGTAGTTACCTTAGAAAATCCAACAGCGTATTTCTTAAAATTACTAACAGCTCATAGTTTCTATCCAGTGAGCAAAAAAGCTGTAGATGCTCATGAAAATTGGGCTGCTAATGCTGAAACTATGGTATCTAATGGTCCATACCGCTTGTTGTCTTGGAAGCATAATGGGGAAATGGATTTTATTAAGAATCCTAACTATTGGGATGCGGAATCTGTGAAAACAGAGAAGATGAATTGGCCTATTAGTGAGTCTCAAAGTACGCGTCTCACCTTAGTTGAAGGTGGCGAAGCTGATATGACTGTTGAGCCTCCAGTAGCGGATCAAAAACGCTTAGAAGAGGCTGGTCTATTACATATCGGGCCTATGCTTGGTAACTATTACTATGTATTTAATGTAAAGGCTGAGCCTTTCACAAATCCAGATGTACGTAAAGCATTCTCCATGGTTATCAACCGCGCGAACATCGTTAACAACATCGTTCGCGGTGGTAAAGAAGCAGCTTATGCCTTCGTACCGTATGGCATGCTGGAAAGTAATGGCCGTGAAGACTTCCGTGAAGCTGGTAGTTATTTGGTTTACGAAGACGTAGAACAAGCTAAAGAAATTTTGAAAAAAGCAGGTTACGATAAGAACCATCCATTACCTCAAATTACGATTTTGTATAATACAAGTGAGTTGCATAAATCTATTGCCGAAGCAATTCAAGATGCATGGGTAAATGCTTTTGATGCTGATGTACGCTTACAAAATCAAGAGACAAAGGTATTCTTAGCAGACCGTGAAGCTGGCAAATACCAAGTAGCTCGTGCTTCTTGGGTTGCTGACTATAGTGATCCGCAAAACTTCTTAGAAGTATTCTCTGCAGAAGACAATGATGGTCAGTATCACAGTGATGAGTACAATGAATTGATTGCACGCATTCGTATAACGCCAAATGGTGCGGCTCGAGATGCATTGATGCATGAAGCAGAAAAGATGATTTTTGATGAATCTCTTGTAATGCCGTTGTACTTCACAACACAACCTTATGTAACAAACGGAACGATTCAAAATTATTTCTGGACTACATTAGGCCTTGTTGACTTTAAAAAAGCATACAAATAAGATACACTTAAGACGTACACTATGTGTACGTCTTTTGTTGTATTTTATGAGGATATATGAACTGGATTGAACCAAAACGTTTAGCATCGGGCATGACCATAGGTATTATGGCACCTGCCAGTGCAAGCGATGAAGATTTACATAAAATAGAAGAAATTTGTGCCTCAAAAGGCTATAAGGTATTCTGGGGTGATAGTGTACATCGTAAGGGCCTCTATGGTGGTACTCCTGAGGAGCAAGCTACAGAATTTCAATATATGATGACTACAGCCCCTTGTGATGCAGTGCTAGCCTTGCGTGGTGGGTATGGTACGATGCGCTATTTAGATCAATTAGACTATACAGCAATTCGTAAGTATCGTAAGGCTTTTATTGGCTATAGCGATTGTACAGCACTTCATATGGCTATCAACCGATATAGTCGGCTTATTACGTATCATGGTCCTATGGGCGTAGATTTTAAGCCTGAACGAAAAGCAGATATTGATGCCTTATTTAATGCCGTAGAAGGTAAATTACAAGTTATTGAACCATTACCTGAACCACCTCGAGGTGCCATTGGCACTGAGCTTGGTGATGGGGTTTTACGCGGTGGCAATATGACAATGCTATCTATGCTATTGGGAACACCTTATTTTTTAGAGGACGAGTCTTGGGAGGATACCTTACTATTCATTGAGGATGTAGGGGAGTCTCCTTATAAGCTAGATCGCATGTTGCAACAATTTCGTCTCAGCGGTTTATTGAGCCGCATTAAAGGTTTAGTCATCGGTACTTTTACAAATTGTGAAGGTGACGAAGATGAAGTTGATTATGATTTGGGCTATGAAGCGTTGCGCTACATGGAGGAAAATCGGGATTCTGAATTACCAGAACCTTTTGTGTGCTATGTGCCAACAGGCCATGGCTCGCCGCATCAAACCTTGCCATTAGGAGCAACGATTAGCTTTAGATATATTTCTAACACTATTATCGTTCATCCTTATACGAAATAGGCGACAAATATTAGTTTACAGATATTAAATAACAATAAGGGACGTTATGACATTAGAAGAACGAGAGGCCCATGCGTGTGCCATCATAGATAGTATGGCTGAAAATTGCGCGATGTGTCCTTATATTTACACGACAATCCAGAATTGGGCTTAGACGAGCATAAAGCAGTTAAGGTAATTAACCAATTCTTAGAAACACATAATTTTACATCTCAAGTGGGTCTCACTGATCTTCCAGAGTTACAAACGGCGTTACGGGGTGACTATAACGGTAATGCACAGCATAAAATAGCCTTTTTAGGTGAATATGATGCACTACCAGAACTCGGTCATGGTTGCGGACATAATCTCATTGCTATGATGAGTTTAGGGGCGGCTATTGCCTTTAGTCAAAGTGCACCGGAAGCGTGGGGAACGACCTTCTTTGGTTGTCCTGCGGAGGAAACTATTGGTGGTAAAGTATACATGGCTGAGGCTGGTTTATTTAAGGGCTATGAGGCGGCGCTCATCATTCATCCAGGCGGTGAAAATGAGGTGGGGGGCACATCATTAGCGACGCATCCCCTAGAGGTTACCTTCCATGGGCGTTCCTGTCATATCGCATCACTTACTGATTCTGGTATCAATGCCTTAGATTGTGCTGTAGATCTTTATCAAAGAGTTAAAGAGTTAAAGAAAACCTTCCCTAAAGGTGCTATTGTAGGTGCTATCTTTACCGAAGCTGGTACGGCACCAAATGTAGTAACTCCTAAGGCTACGCTTCGCATGACTGTACGGGGGCGTACGGTGGATGATTTAGAAGGTATTATTTTGCCGGCTATCAAAGCGGCTGCGCAAGAGATCGGAGCATCCTATGGCGCTCAAGTTGAAATGCATCATTATGAGCCACTTTTTAAGGATATGAGTGTTTTAACCGTTTCAAATGTAACCCATGGTTTTGGAGCGCGACAAATTTTAGATGATGCATCATTCCGCTTGCTAAAAGGTGAACATGTAGGCCTCATTGGTGCAAATGGTGAAGGTAAATCTACGTTTCTTAATATCATTACAGGTAAATTGCCACCTGATGAGGGGAAAATTGAATGGTCCAATCAGGTAACTGTTGGGTATTTGGATCAACATGCTGTTCTTGAAAAAGGTATGACCATCCGTGATGTATTACAACGTGCTTTTGATGATTTATTCGTCATGGAGCAAAACATTAACGATGCGTACAATCGCATGGGCGATGTGTCCGAAGATGAAATGAATAAGCTACTTGAACAGGTAGGGGAATGGCAAGAAATTCTTGAGCAACGTGGGTTCTATGAAATTGATGCGGTTATTGAGCGTACCGCTGCCGGATTGGGACTTATGGATATCGGCTTAGATCGAGATGTAACAGAGCTCAGCGGTGGTCAACGTACCAAGGTTTTGCTCACAAAACTATTACTAGAGAAACCGACTATTTTGCTCTTAGACGAACCGACAAACTATCTTGATGTGGAGCATATTCAGTGGTTGCAAAACTATTTGCAAAATTATGAAAATGCCTTTATCTTGATTTCTCATGATATGGAGTTTTTAAACTCCGTAGTCAATGTTATTTACCATATCGAACAAGCGGTGCTTACGCGTTATACTGGTGATTATCATCAGTTCCAAGCTGCTTACGAGGTGAAAAAAGCGCAAGCAGCTAAGGCGTATGAACGTCAACAGCAAGAGATTGAGCGTATGGAAGACTTTATTCAGCGCAATAAAGCGCGCGTTGCAACACGTGGTATGGCAAATTCTCGAGCAAAGCGCTTAGAAAAGATGGAAATTCTAGAAAAGCCAAAAGAGTATATCAAGCCCACTTTTGGCTTTAAAGAAGGCCGTACGCCAAGTCGCTTTATCGTAGAGGCTTTTGGATTGCAATTAGGTTATGATGAACCATTAACAAGACCAGTAGACTTTCAAATTGAAAGAAACAAAAAAATTGCTATTCGCGGTGTCAATGGTTTAGGTAAAACAACGTTGTTGAAGACTATTTTAGGTCTATTAAAGCCTGTTAGTGGTGAGTTGGTAAAAGGTGAATTCTTACAAGTTGGCTATTTTGCCCAAGAGGATACGCCATCTAATTCTGAAACAGCATTAGATTATATTTGGAATGAATATCCGGCGATGACAAATGCAGAGGTGCGTGCAGCATTAGCTCGTTGTGGCCTTACAAATGAACATATTACGTCTCAAATGCGCGTACTTTCAGGTGGTGAGAATGCGAAGGTTCGCCTATGTAAGCTCATGCAGAATAAGTACAATGTGTTGGTCCTAGACGAACCGACTAACCATTTAGACATATATGCAAAAGAAGAACTGAGCCGTGCACTACGTGATTTTAAAGGTACAATTATATTGGTAAGTCACGAGCCTGAATTCTATCAAGATTGGGTTACGGATATTTGGAATATTGAAGATTGGACGACAAAGATCGTTTAGGAGGACCGATGAATCAACGTGCAAAGGACGGGATAAAGCAATTCTTAGAGGCTTTATCTGTTGATACAGAGGCACCAGAGTTAGAGAAGACACCAAGTCGTGTAACAGAATTATATAGTGAATTATTCAGTGGCGTAGGATTAGATACAAAATCTGCATGGGGAGAAACCTTTAGCACAGACTATAAAGGTCTTGTGGCGGTTACAGGGATTCCATTTTATTCCATGTGCGAGCATCATTTATTACCTTTCTTTGGTACTGTAGATATTGTGTACCAACCTAAGGATGGGTGTGTTGCAGGACTTAGCAAGTTCCAAGATATTGTTAATATTCTTAGCCGTAGACCGCAATTACAAGAGCGGTTGGCATCTGAATTGGCAGATGCTATTATGAATGATTTATCCGCTCATGGCGTATTTGTACGCATTACATCGACTCAGTTGTGTATGCTCATCAAAGGTACCATGCAGCAAGATTCAAAGGTTATTACATTAGAAAGCCGAGGCGTATTAGCCGAAAAGGGCACATTAAGAGATGAAGCGTTGGCAATGTTAGGCGGAGGACAGGTAAATGTTTAAACGTAGAAATTATACATGGAATGATGGCAAAAACTTATCTTTGTGTGATCGTACCCTTATCATGGGTATACTGAATGGTACACCTGACTCCTTCTCTGATGGGGGGCAATTTAATACACCAGAAACAGCTACTGCTCATGTGAAACAAATGATTGAAGATGGTGCAGATATTATCGATTTAGGCGTTGAGTCTACACGACCAGGTTCTACACCTTTGACTACGGACGAAGAAATAGAACGTCTTTCTTTATTGATAGAACCTGTGTTAAAGGCCTCTACCGTTCCTGTATCTATCGATACATATCATGCAAAAACCGCAGAATATGCTTTCTCAAAAGGGGCACATATTCTAAATGATGTATGGGGCTTACATTATGACCCTGACATGGCCGCGGTGGTGGCTAAATATAAGGTACCTGTTATCATCATGCATA
>PVML01018200.1_pt1 | contig 22676 bp, 32 predicted proteins | sample 1853371 | NCBI WGS metagenome assembly PVML01 (sample SAMN08533508, study PRJNA380276) | Human gut metagenome, whole genome shotgun sequencing project. | isolation source: participant 1, chromium library | host: Homo sapiens | collected 2017 | reverse complement strand
CATTAATACAGATGAGATTGTGGGAAAATAGAAATGTATATATAGTTCTAATATCGAATCTATTACAAGGAAAAGAAGCGGGACCCGGATGCACATCAGGTGAAGAAAGGCAATACCTGGCACTTTGGCTATAAGGCACAAATCGGCGTTGACAGGGACAGCGGACTGGTTCATACCGTGGAGGCAACAGCAGCGAATGTCCATGATGCCACAGAAACATCCAGGCTGCTGACCGGAGATGAAGATGAAGTATATGGCGACAGCGGCTACCTCGGAGCAGAAAAGCGCGGCGATGCGATCATCCGCAACAAGGCTGGTCGCAAGATCAAATACAGAATCAACCGCCGTCCATCCCAAGTGAAAAAACTGAAGATACATGTAAAAGTTAAACTGTATGGGGGCTCATATGGATATAATAAAGTTTATACGTTGTAATAGAGAAGTATCAGAATTGTTGGAAGAAATATGTGATGTATCTATCCTTCCGATTTTAAAGGAGCCTCAAAATCAGAATGGGCAATTAAAATATAATATTGCAGGAATGACATTTGCAAAAGAAAAGTCAGGTAGTGAATATATTTTATTAGAAGATGACTCTATTGGATATTGGGGAAGTGAGGGTAAGGTTGGACGGATTGCTGATAATTTGACGGATTTTTTTGAGTTAATAGTAAACTGCCCGTATTGGATAGACTATTTGGATTGCTCGCAATATTCTTCTAAAGAAAGATTGAGGAGGTTTGCAAACATAATTTATGAAGAGCATGTTGAAATGTTTGAAGAAGACATGGATGTTCAATTAGGAGAATTACAAAAGGAATTGGCAAATAAATTAAATATTTGTTTATATGAAGATGTCGTAAACAAGGTTTTAATAAAATTATTTGATGTTGCAAATCGTAAACCGGGTATGACTGTTACATATACAGAAAAAGAGGGGAGAAAAATAGAATCGTCTGGCTCTGTATTTTTTTAAAATTACAGGAATTACCCGCCAGGGAAAAGGACTGGAAGCATGGGAGCAGAAATATGGTTACGATTTAAAGGATCGTATCATCCATGTGAAAGACTGCCTGGGTCCAGTATTCTATTATGAATACAACATGGTAAATACGAAGTAAATTTGTATTTGTTGAAAAATATGGTTGGATAATTCCTTATTGGCTATGGGGAATATTCGTCAATCTATTGCAGTGGGAGGATAAATATGGATGAACAAATAGTGAATGTATGGGAAGTGTATAATACCAAAAAAAACGGTTTCTGTTTTTTAGATATGAATGAGGATACATATTTTAATATATTCCAGTACTATGACTTTGATGGTAGGCGGATTTCGGACCATTGGAAAGGGATAACTGTGAAGTTGGTAGAAAAATCATTGAAAGGAATAACTTTAAAGCCTACAAGTATGCCATATTTAGGGAGAGGATACTTGGCAGTTGAAAATGAGCATTTGAAGGAATTAGATAAATTATGTGGGGAGAGTTATGAAAAATTAGAGCTTATCTGTGACAAAGACGATTATACACTAATAAATATCATAAATGTAGTTGACTGTTTGGAATTACAGAAGATGAAATATCGTGTTTATAAAGGGAATAAAGAGAGAATCCAAAAAATAGAGAACTTTGTTTTTAAGAAAAGTAAAGTTGAAAATGAAATTTTGTTTAAAATTAAAAACTATTCGATAGGTCATATATTTTGTACAGATAAATTTAAAAATTATATTGAAGGTATGAATATAGAAGGATTAGTATTTGAACATATGTGGGGCGGTTGATATTATAATGACTTTGCAGGCAATGTCACCAGTACCAGGGATGCAAACGGCGGCGTGATCACCTAGAGATTATACTTTAATTATGGAAACAGAAATGGGAACAAAAGAGTGGCTTAAGGATAATTCTACCAAAGAAACTAAGGGAGTTCAAAATAGGGACAAAGTAATTATGAAAGATCAGGAAATAGAATCATATGGTGTTGGTAGCGAATTATTGGATGAATTTAATTCAAGAGTTTTGTCGGCAACAGTAGTTGATAAAAATAAGAGAAAAATTGCAACATGTAAAAAGGAATAAGAGGACGAGGTAAGAAGAATATGATTGAAAGAAGAGCAGAATTTATTCGCGAATTGGACAGTCTTTGTGAAAATATCGTAAACTGTGGAGAATTAAATTATGATGAAGAGAAAATGGAAGAACGATTTCTTTACCAATCGAGTGCTTCTCCGGAAAATATTGAATGTATTAAAAATTTAGAATATGGTATTGTGATGCAAAGTGTCCCTTATGACGAGAATAAACTAAGAAAATTTTATAGTTTGAAAATAAAGGGAACAAATATTCGTTTGACCGATATCGCCTTTTTCTTGGAGAGAGATGAAGTAGTGAATATAGTTTTAAAGGAATATCCAGAACTTTCAGTTACAAACATAGAGGCAGCACTAAGGGCTATAACGCTCATATTAACGGGATTTGAATGCATTGAGTTAGGCAAGTTTTATGAAAAGGATGAACTCTAAAGGATAATTAGTGGAATTTTCCCAGGACTTCCTTGACCGCCTCATCCACACGAAAAATCCAGACGGCGGGCATGAGCGCCTGATGCGGGACGGCGAGGGCAACGTTTTAAAGCGGGTGCACCCAAATGCCTACGATTCTTGCAGGGATGACGGGGAGGAAACCGCCTATGTGTATGACCTGTGTGGAAACCGCCTGAAAAAGCTGGATAAAAGCGGGACGGAGGAGTATCATTATAACCGGAAAAACCAGTTAATCTGCCGCCTTTCTGAAAAAAGATAAAACGGCATATCGCTATGATCAGCAGGGAAACCTGTTAAAAGCAGCCGGGGCAGAAGGAACCACCTCCTATACCTATAATGCCTTCAATCAGCAGACAGCAGTTCTGACAGCGGATGGAGGAAAGCTGGAAAACCAGTACGATGCGGAATATCTGCGTGCCGGGATCATTGAAAACGGAGAGAAAAGGACGTTCCTGTATTACCAGGGAGAGCTGATTGCGGAAGCAGATAAGTCAGAAGAACCTATAAGCCGGTATATCTTAGGATATGGAGTAGCGGCCGGCTGGAATCAGGGAAGGGAGGGATATTACTCCTATCATCTGGATGAGCAGAACAGTACAGCTTATATCCTTGGAGCAGGTGGAGAGATTGAAAATGTATATCAATATGATGTGTTTGGAGTAATCCGAAAAAACCAGGAAGGGATCCAGAACAGGATTCTTTATACAGGACAGCAGTATGACCGAATCAGTGGGCAGTATTATCTGAGGGCAAGGTACTATAATCCAGTTGTAGGAAGGTTCCTGCAAGAAGATGTATATCGAGGGGATGGACTGAACCTGTATGCATACTGCAGAAATAATCCAGTGGTGTATTACGACTCATCTGGTATGATAGGAGAGCGAACACCAGGGTATAATGTTTATGGATTGTATGATAATGATTCTGAAAAGCCATATTATATTGGTATAACAAATGATTTAGAGCGAAGAGCACAAGAACATAAAGAAACAGGAAGATTAGATCCTAAAAAGAGTAGTCTTCGTCCATTGGATGTGGATATTACATATGGAGAGGCTAGAGGATATGAGCAGTGTTATATTGATTATTTCGATACTAGACACGGTATAATAGGAGAGGAAATATCTTCCACAAATAGACAAAATAAATATAATTCATATGATCGAAAAAGCAAAACGCAAGATCCTAAAAGGCAAGAATATTTTGAGAACGCTTACAAAAATAAATTGTCACAATTAGAAGAGGGGAGTACACAAAATGTTCAATGTAAAGATATGGGGATGGAATAAAAAGAATAGAACTTTGTTGCGTTTTATTAAACCAGGAAATATATTCTGCTTTAAATATAGCGAGTCCTTTTATTGTTTCGGGAGAATTATGTCAAAAACGATAGTCGGACATGTAGCGGAGATATTTACTTATACTTCAACAGAGCCAGTAATTACTGAGAATCAAATTTTACATTCTTCAAGATTGATAGATGTAGTTATTTTAGATTCATATAGTTTATTTGACTGTAAATCCGAAGGAGATTGGAGAATTATTGGTATTCAGGATAATTATCAACTAGTAGATGCGGAAAATATTTATTTTACTTATGGAGCTGGTAAGAAAAGAAAAATGATAGACATATATGGGAATAAGTCAGAAATCGAAGAGGTTGAGGCTCAAAAATATCCCATATTATCACCACAAGGAGATTATTATATCAAAAAATTAATAAGCGAAAAGTGGAACAGCGAGAGAGCAAAAGAGAGTACAGAAGATTAAAGCTAGAATTTATATGAAGATTGGAGAAGCTAGATGAGTGTAATTCAAATTAATTTAAAGATTGTAGGGTTAGGAATAATATTTTATTCTCCATATGCAGTAAAATCCATTAGAGAAGGAGAGCCGTATTTAATGAGGCACTATAATGAGCCACAAGATGTTTTAGAACATATTTATAAGGGATCTATTGTTGGGTTTTGTACAGGCTCACCAGGAAAATATGTGTTAAATATTTTTCAAAATGAAAAACCGAAAATAGAGAAGTTAAATCCAGATTATGCGATAAAATTATGTATAAAAGTAGAAGATGGGGAGATTTTTTTTAGAGATTTATATGCTCTTTTGAGGTGGAGTGAGGAATGTTCAGATGATTGTAAGGTCAAAATGGAAAACGGAAATTATGAAGTAATTGTTTGTAGCTGGTTGCCTCAATCTGGAAAGCGAGGCGACAATCAACAAATAAATATCTATTTTATTGCTAAAAGTGAATTGCCTAAATTACGTTATATAGGGGTTCCGTTTTTAGGAGATGAAGAGATGTAGAATCAAAAGATAATACAGAGGATTAAATTTTTGATATTATATTTGCTTAGGAAAGAAAAACTACATGAAATTAGATAATTTGGATAAAACAATGGAAATAATTAGAAAAATATACACTTGCGAAATACCAATGTTTGATGAGGAAGGCGATGATTGGACAGAGGAATATACGGATTTCTATAATTCATTGGATGATTTGATAAAAAATCCAGGATATTTTAAGATTGAATGCATACCTAAACTAATGGAACTTTTCAATGATACTTTGAATTATGATACACTAATGTCTGCATTAGCAGATTTAGTTATTAATATAGCATGCTTTTATGGAAACGAGGGTATACATAAATTATTGGAGTCTTTTGTATGCGTTAAGGTTGAGGGAAGAATGTATGGAAAAATGCATCTCGTAGGTGGCTTATTGCATAATCATTTCGAAGAACTTAAAATGGCGCTATCTACATCTACAGACGAAGTTAAGCTCGAATTTAAGACAATCTTATCAACTATTGAATTTAAGAATTTGTTGAAAGAAAAAGAAGAATTGCTAAAAATGTTGCCACAAGGAAAAATGAATTTATTGTCTATAGTAAATAGTAAATTTGAAAGTTTATATTCCAAAGAGGAAAGGTCGAGTATCAAGGTTACATTAGATGATATAGATAAAATCATTAATATAGCCAGAATTCCTTTGCCTGAAATGTTAAAAAGTGTTTTGGAGGAGGGAGAAATCTATTGCTTAGAAATAAAGGAAACATCGATAATTATTTGTTTTTGTTATGCAATAGATATAATAAATATGGATGATAATTATCCATATTTTAAAGAAGATGTTGACGAAGGGTTAATTTTTGCTACAGACCTAGGTGGTAATGTATATTACTATGGTAAAGGAAGAGAAGGATTAGGCTTATATATTGTTGGAGCGGGGGATGGAAATTTTTATGATGAAGCAACTAAATTTGCAAGTACATTTGAAGAGTTTTTTATTGAGGGGAAAGGAATTGATATTTTAAAAAAATATTACAGATGCCCGACATAAAAACTATGGAAAATCATGCGGTACAATTATTAATTTACAATGGGATGGCTGACTGAAAAGTTGTGTAATTTTCAGATGGAAGTCTGGAAAGCGAGCTATTGATTATGGGCAAAACTATGAAACAGCAGTACGAGATCTTTATGGGGATGTGCCTTTTGGACAACGTCAGTACGAGGCTCTTGTAGATGGGCAGTGGGGTGATGGTGTTGCTGATAATGTAGTGCAAATTGGTGGAAAAAACACTGCAATAGAAGCAAAGTATGTTGATGATTGGGCAGCTTCGCTTCGAAATCCTCTAAGCCTTAATGGTACTAAACCATGGGCTTTGGCTGAACAACGAAAGATGCTAAATCAGGCTCAAAAGTACAACTCTGCTTTCGATCAAATAATCTATCATACAAATAGCGTTGAACTAGCAAATTACTACAGTGATATGTTCAAAAATGCGAGTATTACAAACTTTGAGTTTGTGATAACCCCGGTGATAAAAAAATAATGGAGGTTTGACGGTGTCAAAGAATAAAATGGAAGAGTTATTGGGGTTCGGACCAATTGAGAGGAATCGAATAGTGCCTGGAAAACAGCCAATTGAAGGGCGGGAGTTTTGCTATATTGCTGACGAAGGTCAGGAAGACTTCGGAAAAATTTTTAAAAAGATAATTCGCTATATTTCACCGCCTATTCCTCAAAATGGAGGGGCAATGATTGAAGGCTGCAAGATTACTTTGCCAAATGGGGAAGTATTTCAAGCAATTTCTTACAAAGGTGACATTGAGGGATGGCGAATGCAAATTGAACAAGGGGCCCGAGCCTTAAATGTAAATCTTGCTAGGATTGATGATGAGTCCATTGTGTTGGACAACATTCACTCGTTTTTGTTAATAGACTGTAGAATTGATTTTAACTGATCACAGTGCTGGATTAATAATGTGTTATGAATAATTTTTATTTGAGCATAAAATTTATTGGAATTTATTTGGCAATATATTGAGAAATTTGTGTAGATTTGGGGATGGAGTAATGGATGATAAAATTATTATTTTAGCAACAAACCAATTAATGAATGATGAGAATAGGGAGTTGATATTACCAATACGAAAAAAAATATGGTTAGAGTATGGTCCGATAAAGCAAAATGGAAAAAATGCATTATTAACAGAAGGTTTATTGAAAAGACTTTCGTTAGCAAAAATTTGTATAAATAAAGTATTCTATCTATGTGAAAAAGAGCCCGTACTAAGAAAGAATTTAAAAATGCTTTTAAAGTCAATAGAAGAATACATAGATGGCATGATACCAGCACAAAAATTGGAAAGTGTAAAAAACGAGAAGTATAGTATATTTGAGGAATTAGCCTATACAGAAGGATATGAAAAACTGAGTTTGATAGGATTAGCCTGTGTTTATGCTGCTAATATAGCTTTATGGGATGATTTATTATTACAAGATACTAGTGAAAGTGATATGGATGAAGATTTGGATTCCTTTTCATGGGACACATCTTATATGATAAGCTTGATATATTCGATGGATTTTGAACATGAATATAATAGAGCAAAGAGAGAAGAATTTTGGATGTGGTATTTGTCAGTAGCGAAAAATATTTAAGGCAACACCGCACAAAAAGTGCCAGGAATGGCTATGCCTGATCCAGCCGTGCGTTTTCGGATTTCTGCGGCATCGATTCCAGTAATCAGGTTCTGGACGGAGATACCTTTGGTCGTTTTCGCAATCTGCTGATTAAGAACGGATTGTAGGAGAAGCTGTTCTCAGGTGGTTGCCGCACTTATGGAACGAGGTCTCATTCTGAAAAAGGGAACGATCGTGGATTCCACCATTATTTCCGCCCCTTCTTCCACCAAGAACAAGGAAAAGAAGCGGGACCCGGATGCACATCAGGTGAAGAAAGGCAATGCCTGGCACTTCGGCTATAAGGCACATATCGGCGTTGACAGGGACAGCGGACTGGTTCATACCGTGGAGGCAACAGCAGCGAATGTCCATGATGCCACAGAAACATCCAAGCTGCTGACCGGAGATGAAGATGAAGTATATGGCGACAGCGGCTACCTCGGAGCAGAAAAGCGCGGCGATGCGATCATCCGCAACAAGGCTGGTCGCAAGATCAAATACAGAATCAACCGCCGTCCATCCCAAGTGAAAAAGCTGAGCAAAAGCGGTCAGTATGCCGCAAAGAAAGCAGAACACGCAAAGTCCTCTGTCCGCGCCAAAGTGGCCGCCCGGTAATGCGTATCGTAGCAGTTGTGCGGTATTGCCCAAAATTTAAAAAATCAAGAAAAAACTGAAGATACATGTAAAAGTTAAACTGTATGGGGGCTCATATGGATATAATAAAGTTTATACGTTGTAATAGAGAAGTATCAGAATTGTTGGAAGAAATATGTGATGTATCTATCCTTCCGATTTTAAAGGAGCCTCAAAATCAGAATGGGCAATTAAAATATAATATTGCAGGAATGACATTTGCAAAAGAAAAGTCAGGTAGTGAATATATTTTATTAGAAGATGACTCTATTGGATATTGGGGAAGTGAGGGTAAGGTTGGACGGATTGCTGATAATTTGAAGGATTTTTTTGAGTTAATAGTAAACTGCCCGTATTGGATAGACTATTTGGATTGCTCGCAATATTCTTCTAAAGAAAGATTGAGGAGGTTTGCAAACATAATTTATGAAGAGCATGTTGAAATGTTTGAAGAAGACATGGATGTTCAATTAGGAGAATTACAAAAGGAATTGGCAAATAAATTAAATATTTGTTTATATGAAGATGTCGTAGACAAGATTTTAATAAAATTATTTGATGTTGCAAATCGTAAACCAGGTATGACTGTTACATATACAGAAAAAGAGGGGAGAAAAATAGATTCGTCTGGCTCTGTATTTTTTTAAAATTACAGGAATTACCCACCAGGGAAAAGGACTGGAAGCATGGGAGCAGAAAGGCCGGGAAACCAGTTAATCTGCCGCTTTTCTGAAAAAGATAAAACGGCATATTGCTATGACAAGCAGGGAAATCGGCTGGAAGCAGCCGGGTCAGAGGGAACAGAGGTATTTTCGTACAATGCGTTTTACCAGCAGACAGCCGTGACCATGCCGGAAGGAAAGCATCTGGAAAACCGGTATGATGCAGAGTATCTGCGTGCCGGGGCAGTGGAAAACGGAACAGTTACAACTTTTTCATTGGAGTGGTTCTACGAATCAAGGAGCAAATTCTATTACAGGGAGTCAGGTTCCAAATGATATAAAAAATATATTTGGCTTACCAAAAAAAGGATGGTAGTTATGATATTAGGGAATCCATATAAGTTTTCAGTATTTATTAGCACAATAAAAGAATGGAATATAGATAATGAATTTTGTAATGGAGTTTTGCTCTTTTGCATTGAAGGAAACATCTTTCCTAAAAAAATTGTTACTGCGACTCTTAAATATGAGATTCAGTTATTAAAAGAAAAATTGAGGAATCTTATTACTAATGAAAGCTTATATAATATGCAAAGAGATAAAGCCTTTGCCGAAATATATAATATTACATTTCCGGAGGATATAAGCATTGACAATGATTACCGCTTTGATATAACGCCAGAGTCATTTGCGGATGAAAACTGTTATGTTTTTGCAGTTAGTAATGGAAAAGAAGTACGCATTATGGCAACGAAGCTGAATTATATTGTGGAAGAGTCGAGACATGAACTTAGTAATGTAGATATAAGCGAAACATTTATTGAAATTGAAGATTTAAACCAGATAATATCGCAATTAGAGATCTACTAATTATTTGTAATGAGATTAAAGACATTCGCCCGGCTTTGCCGAGCGATGTCCTCAGAGGTTATGCGTTTTCCAGCATGACATCTTTAACCTGCACACTTTTCATACCATAAGTGGTAGTTCTTCAATAGTTGAGATAGTTGAGATAGTTGATAAAGAAAAAGGTACTTTTATTATAAAGGATTGGTCAGACTATCCAGATGATTACATTCTAGTACACCGAATAATAAATAACTGACACCTTGACTTGCCTGATTTTTCATCTGCTGCGTTGTCGTCAATCGACGTAGCCACCGCTACGCCTCATTCCTCCGCCTTGCATATGAAACAATCATTCGGCGTCAATGTATCAGAAACTTATTTTTCGGTGTACTAGTTCCTGACAAAAATAAGGTGTGGACATTTCTTGAAGGAGATGAGTATAATTCTGCTAGAAATTCAGCAGATACATTCAATAGAAAAATGAGGTCAGCTGATCCCTATTATGCTAATAATAGGTTAGAAATTCACGAGATTGAACCAGTAAAAATGGGTGGAAGTCCAACTGATATAAATAATAAAACAGCAATTCAATCACAAGTTCATAGAAGATATGTAACACCTTGGTGGAATAAAATACGAGATGAAGTAAAGGATTGAACTAATGAGATGAATACACAAGAAATAGTTAAAACAATAGAAACTAGTGAATCAATAGGTTTGTCAGAGAAAGATATTGCGGATTTTGAAAAAGAAATAAATTGGCATTTCCCGGCAGCTTATAGAGAAATATTAATAGCAGTAGATGGTGGATATGGTAAAATAGGTGATTTTTATATTGATTTCTGGAGTCTAAATGATATTATTTTTTATTATGAGGATATAGAAGATTTAGATGGGTTAATTCCTTTTGCATCAGATGGATGTGGTATTGCTTTTGCGTTTGATAAAAAAAGCGAAGAAATAGTATCAATTCCAATGGACTGTCTAGAAAGAAATTATGCAAAAATAATTGCTGTTAATTATGATGATTTTATCGATAGATTATGTTCGCATAAGTTGCAGTATTAGGAGTATTATGAGCGATTATAATTATGAGACTATTAAAGCATCTGTTATGCAATGGTATGAGAAAGTCTTATCTGAATCAAGGAATAAAGATGAAATTATTTTGTCAAAAAATAGTGATGATGCATTAGTTATTGACTTTGATTTTCTAAATTGCATAGCACAGCTTTCGGTGACTAATTCACAGTATGTTCCATATCAGTTTGTGTATTTTGAGGCAATGGATATAGAGGTAACAGATTTAGAAGATATAACACCAATATATAGTTTTCATGATGATGATTCTATGCAAAAAGATGAGGTGATTGGTGCTCTAGATGAAGCCTTGCTATTTTGCACAAATTATAAAGCGAAGTAGTATGCAGATTTATTATGTCTCCATTTAATCCCTCAAGAAGTTGCTAATTCAAGCTATGCAATCATGGACAAGGATTCTCCTCTAAAGGATACAATCCGAAACCAGAAGAAATAACATTTGAAGGATATGTAAATAATAATGTACCTAGAGATGTGGAAACAAAGTTGTTTACACATTCTAGTGGCTTTAATACTAATCCTAAAAATGATGGGCATTTTAAAAGATTTGGAACAGAACCAAATCAGCATGGTATTGCAGGTGCACATGTCCATCAACCAACTAGAAATGTTAATCCAAATAATGGGATGATAACAGGAAAACCTGGTTCAAAAACCAAAAATGGTGGCGTAACTGTGCCAGGAGCAAAAGATGTAAAACAATTATATGAGTATTTAGAAAATGGAAAATATCATTAAGGAGTAATTGAGAACATATGCAAGAAATACAAAAGTTTTTTTTTGAAACATTAAGTTCTATTCAAGATAATGCAGTTTATCAGGCTTTAGCAGAGTATGATAAAAGCGATAGTTTGGAGGATTTGCTATACAATACTACGTATGAGGCGATTACATCTATCTGTGAACTGTTGGATGGTTATACAAGTGATAAGTTACAACTCGACTTGATTGATACGAAGAGCAATAAATCAATAAAAGAGGGAATTCAAATGCATGATATATGTGCAAATTATTTGAGGTGGGAAAAACCGAATAAAGGGTAATCTATAGTTTGCCGAGTGTGTTAAATTGTATTATATTTATGTCTCCAAATAAGGACGTCCATCACAAAAATATTCGGTCTTTAATTAATCGGAATGGCTCTCGCCGAAGGTGATATTATACCTATAACAGAAACGGCATGCTTTCACAGGTAATGGAGAACAGCAGATGCCTTGCAGCGTATGAGTATTATGCAGATGATAATATAAAGAGCCTGAGGATACGTTAGATTATTATAATTCTCAAGGAAAAAAAGTTGTAATTTTATCAGGAACACATGGTTCTGTTACTGGTGAATCGGGTCTTGGTGCCAATCGATTGTTGTTAAGAAAAAGCAAGAATGCATTTTGTGCAGAGAGAAGCTTTTTTAATGAAGATGTAAACACAGCTAATCGTTATAATAATGTGAAAGTTTATGACATTACAAGGATGTCTGATAAAAAATTCAAAAAATTATTAAACAGTAAGGATGTTACAATTTGTGCATGGTGTTATAGTGAACGTTCAAATGATATTATTAAAGCAGTGAGGTAGATGCAGATAGATGGATATAGTTAAAGTATTTGAAAATAATATGGATTTATTAGTGGTAAATACAAAAGAAAATGAAAAAGACTGGGAATTTTTAAATGGTTTGTGGCAATATGTTCTAATTTCAAAAAATATATCCAGAACTCTTCCAAAATGCTTATACTGTGGGTATAAAGGAGAATTTTGCTTTGAAGGATTTGGTGCGATAAAGAAAGTTGGAAATGGAATTATGTATATACCTGATTCTAATGATAAGTTGTATATGATACCAGATATTATATTTCATTATTTGTATATACATAATATGGAACCGACAAAGCTGTTTAAAGATATGGTATATTCAGCTCCTAAACCTCAAACAAAGGAATATATTGATATAATAAAGAGGGTTTATTATGTACAAGAAATATTACCAGAGTCTGAAAAAATAAAATGTAATTATTGCAATAAGAAATTTAAAGGAGCAATTGTATATAAACAGGGAAAGAATAATTCTATGATAAAAATACATCGACCACATTATTTGCTTCAAAGAATTATCGCGGAAAAGTATATAGGTCTTTGTGCTAATTGTTTTCATTTGACTAAGTTAGATTTTAAATAATTGTATTTTGCATAAGGAGACAAAATGTCTTTATTTCAGATAAGGCAGGCAACAGGACAGAGCGTATCCGGGGAGCAGTTCATGAGCAGTATCTTTATGATGAATGTAACCGCCTGTTACAGATAATAGATGGTGCAGATACGGTTAAGAACTATACCTATGATAACAGCGGAAATATGCTCTCAGATGGAGAAATGTCTTATCTCTATGACGATTTCGGAAGGCTGGAACCGAAAAAAGAGTGGCTATCACTACTATCATCTGGACGAGCAGAACAGCACTGCCTACATCACGGGAGGCAGCGGGGAGATAGAAAACCGGTACGAGTACGATGCGTTTGGCGTACTCCAAAACAGCAGGGAAGAACTCCCCAACAGAATCCTCTACACAGGACAGCAGTATGACCAGACCAGCGGGCAGTATTATCTGTGGGCAAGGTTTTACAATCCGGTGCTGGGAAGGTTTGTGCAGGAGGATGTGTACCGCGGAGACGGGCTGAATCTGTACGCGTACTGTAAGAATAATCCGGTGGTGTACTATGATCCGAGTGGGTACAAGGTAGAGGAGTATATTGATCCAGGTACTTTGGAAGGATTGACTGCGACACAGAAACGCAATATGCCAGGAATTGTGACGGGCACTTTTACAAGTGGTTATAAAGAACTAGGAATGACAATTATCAGTGCTGATAAAACTACAATTACAATACCTCAAAGCGTTGCAAAACAGCTGGTTGGAAAACAATATAGTAGCTTTGGACAGTTTCGTGAGGATTTTTGGAAAGCAATGGCAAAATGTGAATATATATCGGAGTTTTCCGCAGGTGATTCTTGGGCAATGGAGCACGGGTACTCGCCTAGAGTACACGATCGCACTTTATATGATGCACAATTTGGTAAAGGGTATAATTTAGATCACATAATTGAAATTCAAGATGGGGGAAACGTATATGACTTAGATAATCTTGCAATTGTAGCACCACACACATGCTGAAAAAACTAAAGAGGAAAGGGAAAAACGTAAGAAGTGTAAAGATAATTAAACAATTTCTAAATGAAATATATAGGAAGTAATAAATAATGTAACGATTTAACATATTTTGGAGGCGTAATGATGACAAGAAAAGAAGTAGAAAGAATTGTTGGGATTTTTAAAAATCATGGTATAGACAAAGAAACAGGGAAAAGAGTGAAAGAAAATGTTATACATGATTTTTTTGACGAAATAGACGATTTGATGGGATATGAAGGAGCTTCTGAAGTTATATTTGTACCGGAAGAGTATGGTCTTGACAAAGAAGCAACAATTCAAGAAATTGTAGATTATATATTGGAAAATCAAAACATCGGGTGAAAAGAAAAATATTGTGGTCAAATATTATCGTAAGAAAGATATGCTAGATTGATCATGATATATTATAGAGCATAACTGGTGTAAGGCAATTGTTTCAAGAAGGTGAACCCGATACGTATGGTATGTATCTGGATGACGGGGAAGGCTTTACTTACACCTGAATCCGTGAAGTTAATTTCTTCACAGACTCCTTAAATCCTATAATTTCAAGCCTTTGTGATACTTTGTTGTTCAATATCATTATTCACCCACCCGGTAAAAGAAATCTATGGTAAAATAGATATTGCAAAACCTATAGATTGGAGCCTTTTACCATGAATAACAACCACCGGATCACACTGAACACCAATAAGAACATTATTGTTGAATTTACAAATGAACGCATTATTCCCGCCAGCGGCCTGGCTGTTGTAGGTGCCCTCCTCGGAAAAAGCGGTTTCATTAAAAAACTTAATCGCATGGATATAACATCCAATCGATCCCAGCATCAGATTAAGAACGGTGATATTGTACTCACTTATCTTGGAATGCTTTGCATGGGCAAGCCTTACTTTGAAGCTGTCCATGAAATGGACGATGACAAGGACTTTTACAAAACCGCTCTTGCCAATGGTCTTGTTCCGGTAGATATCGATGTGACACCTATGGATAATTCAAAATCCAAAAAGGAAGGTGTTTCACGAACCTACAAAGGGTTTGACGGCTATGCGCCTATGATGGCATATATAGGTACAGAGGGGTACGCCATCAATTTCGAACTCCGTGAAGGAAAACAGCATTGTCAGAAGGGGACGGTTGAGTTTCTGCAGGAAACAATAAAGCTTTGTCACAAACTGACAGATAAGCCGCTGTTGATCCGCCTTGATTCCGGCAATGACTCCATCGACAATGTTGCTGTTCTGATGGATACAGGCTGCTTTTTCATTATCAAGCGGAACCTTCGCCGGGAAAGCACGGATGATTGGTTTGAAATGGCAAAGCAGTACTGCCAGAATGTAAACAGTCCCAGAGATGGAAAAACGGTTTATATAGGCAGTGACTGGAAAACCGTTACCAGTAAGCAGTTCAATAAAGAGTTTACACTCCGTACCGGCTACGAGATTACGGAACGAACCATTGATAAATATGGTCAGTTCAATCTTGTTCCTGATGTTGAAGTTGAAACCTGGTGGACAAACCTTGGTGACCCGGATGAGGAAATCATCCGTCTGTATCATGCCCATGGAGAGTGTGAGCAGTTTCATAGTGAGGTAAAAACTGACATGGATCTGGAGCGGCTTCCATCCGGAAAGTTTGCGACCAATGCACTGGTACTCGAATTGGGGATGATCGCATATAACATTCTCCGTATGATCGGTCAGGGCACAATTGGAGGACGGGCACCCTGTCAAAAGAGGAATGTTAAACGCCGTCGTTTACGCACAGTTATCAGCAACCTGATCATGCTGGCAGGCCATGTAACCATGCATGCGCGCCAGTTGATAATCGGTCTTGGAAAAAGCAACGTCTGGCGGCATATATTTTCTGATATCTGTCAGAAATATGCTGTCACAAACGCATAAGTAACAAAGCAAATTTATAGCAGGCTTATTTCGTGTACCCTTTTTTGCCCAATGAGCGCTTGGAGTCACGACATTGGTACTGAAAATAGACATTGAAGTATGTTTTTATCATGAAACCAACTTACCCTTGGCAGGTTGGTTCGCTTAAAGGATGAGCTTCACGGATTCAGGTATGTATTTAAAATTTTGAATATTCTTGTCTTCATTGTCCTTATTGTCATTCAATGAACATCCGTAAGATGGGTGGTGGGTAGAACGTGGTGCATCAATAGCCGCATTTGGTATGCTTAGTAAGAAAATTAATAAGACATTCAAGTGCAGTAACTGCGGATATACTTGGTAAAAGATTATAGAAAAAGACCTGCAATATATAAAACAGGTCTTTGTTCTATGTACGAAAACTATTTATGTATTAAATTTTAATGACTTTATACTTCGATGAAAAACAAATTTGCTCACAATCGCTGAATACTCAGATTTTTTACAGTAGATTTCCACAAACTAACGTTCTCCATAGTCATATGGAATATTATATGTGTCCAGGATTTTGGGTACATATCACAAACGGACAGCTTGTATATTGTTCACGGAAATTAAAATGCGCTTGACAGTATGGGAAAATTGCCATATTATACTCATATAGAAAGTACATCGGAGGAAATTTATGAGTGAATTTAAAGCAGAATTTTACAAGACAAAGGACGGGAGCAAACCTGTCAGGGAATTTATTCTTTCGCAAGAAACTAAAATGAAAGCAAAATTGTTCGGATTAGTTGATATGTTAGAACAATACGGAAATCAATTAAGAGAACCGTATAGCAAATCATTGGGAGATGGTATTTTTGAAATCCGTGCAAAAGTTGGAACGGATATAACAAGAGTGTTGTATTTTTTCTACTATGAGGGGAGAATAATATTAACAAATGGATTTGTTAAGAAAACTCAAGAAACACCGTCAAGCGAAATCAAAAAAGCAAAACAATGTCGTAAAGAATTTTTAGAAAGGAGTGGTAAATAATGAGTGAATTTCAAGAATTATTACAGGAACAGTTAAAAGATCCTGATTTTAAAAAAGAATGGGATGACATTCAGCCAGAAATGGATGTCATCCGTGCTATGATTGATGCACGGATTGAGCAGAATTTAACACAAAAGGAACTTGCTGCACGTACAGGAATTGATCAGGCAGATATAAGTAAACTTGAAAATGGAACTAGAAATCCAAGCTTAAAATTATTGAAGAAACTTGCTTCTGGCTTGGGAATGCAATTGAAAATTGAATTTGTACCAATGCAAGTATCACGGAAATAGCCTATATTACTGCTTTATGTAGGCGAAGCGAAAACATAAACAATCCGATTTATATAGCATCTGACGGAAATAAAAATCTGTCAGGTGCTATTTTTATTCAGCAGCGGTCACGTGGAATGTATCAAGCAGTGGAAAAAATATAATTTTATTGGCAAAAGAACAAAAAAACGATATGATAGAACTTGAGTATTAAACAAATGCAAGGAGCACCGCATGTACATTATTATATGCTTAGACGACAATAACGGACTTGCCTTCAACCACAGAAGGCAGTCACAGGATCGCATCGTAGCGGAAGATATCAGCAAAACAGTTGGAGAAAAGAAACTTTGGATAACTGATTACAGCCGGAAGCTGTTTCAAGCTGTTTCGAATTTAGAAATCAGTGAAAATCCAAAAGCGGAAGCGAAAGAAGGAGAATATGTTTTTCAGGAATTGGAAACATTGGATACAGGTGACAAACGGATTGAGCAGTTCATAATCTATCGCTGGAACAGAGTATATCCGGCAGATGTTTCTGTTGAGATAGGAGCTGAATGGAAACTGACAGAAACGGAAGAGTTTCCCGGTTTTTCACATGAAAAAATTACAAAAGAAGTTTATTGCAGAGAGTAGAAGGAGAAAAAGCAGAACGAACAGAGTTTTGTAAGAGTAAGGTAATGGAGAAGAAAAGCGGAATCTTAAACTGGAAAATTAAAATAAGAGTACTGGCGATGATGGTTTGTCTCGCACTGATGATGCAGTCTGCTTCCGGATGTGGAAAGACAATCGAGGAAACATTTGATTTTGCAGCCGTTCCGGCATATGATGGAAAGGCATATGTTGCAGTCAATGATAACGTTCCTTTTTTTACAGAGGAAGAGTTGAGCAGTGCTTCTTATGAGACATATGGAGAATTGGATCCGCTTGGAAGATGCACAGTCTGTGTGGCGAGCGTGGGACAGGATCTGATGCCGGCGGAGGAGCGTGGGAATATTGGTGCGGTAAAGCCGACAGGCTGGCATACTGTGAAATATGATTTTGTCGATGGAAAATATTTGTATAACCGCTGTCATCTGATCGGATATCAGCTTACAGGAGAGAATGCAAATGAAAAAAATCTGATTACCGGAACCAGATATTTGAACATAGAAGGAATGCTTCCGTTTGAAAATATGGTAGCGGACTATGTGAAAGAGACAGATCAACACGTTATGTATCGTGTGACGCCGGTTTTTGAGGGTGATAACCTTCTGGCGGCAGGCGTGCTGATGGAGGGAAAATCGGTTGAAGACAACGGAGAAGGCGTTTTATTCTGCGTTTTTGCATATAATGTTCAGCCGGGTGTGTCGATTGATTATGCGACAGGGGAAAGCTTTGCAGACGGAACAATTGTAAATGATACCAGTGCGCAGGAAGAAATAAAGCAGTCCACCAGCACCAGTGTGCAGCAAGAGGAAACACAACAGTCAGCAGATACCAGTGTCTCGCAGCAGGAAACTTCACAGTCCGAAGAAACGCAGACATATGTGCTGAACACGAACACACATAAATTCCATAAGCCGGGATGTTACAGTGTAGAGAAAATCAAACCGGAAAATTATGCGGAATTTACAGGAACGAGAGAGGAAGCGATTGCATATGGATATGATCCATGTAAAAACTGCAATCCATAAGAAAATGAACAAGATAGAAATTACAGATTTAACTTTACCTGAATTACAGGTGTATACAAGCCTCAATGAGGCGCAGTTATTACATTATTATGAACCGGCACCGTGAATTTTTATTGCCGAAAGCCCAAAGGTGATCGAGAGAGCCCTAGAGTTCGGATGTGAGCCAATCTCCCTTTTGATGGAGCAAAAGGATTTTGACACTCGTGGAAAAAATATCATTGCAAAATGCAAAAATATACCGGTTTACACAGCAAAAATTGAGGTGTTAGAACAGATTACAGGATATAAACTTGCAAGGGGAATGTTGTGTGCCATGCATCGCCCTGCAATGCCTTCGGCAGAAGAAGTCTGTAAAAATGCAAGGCGCATCGCAGTGTTGGAAAATGTTGTAAATCCAACAAATGTTGGGGCGATTTTCCGGTCAGCGGCGGCATTAAACATGGATGCGGTGCTATTGACGTCTGCGTGCAGTGATCCCCTTTACCGCAGGGCAATCCGTGTGAGCATGGGAACTGTATTTCAGGTGCCGTGGACTTACATTGAAAATAAAAATGTCTCCTGGCCACAGGGTGGGATGGACTTATTGCATGAGTACGGATTTAAGACGGTTGCTATGGCACTTCGGAATGATTCTGTCCGTATTGATGATGAAAAATTACATGCAGAAGAAAAGCTTGCAATTATTTTAGGAACTGAGGGAGACGGTCTGGCTGCAGAGACTATGGCAGACTGTGACTATACAGTAAAAATCCCAATGAGCCACGGAGTGGATTCTTTAAACGTAGCGGCGGCGAGCGCGGTTGCTTTCTGGGAATTTGGAAAGTAATGGATTTACAAAAGAAATGGGATGGAGTTTGGAAAATGAAATTTATACAGCAATATAAAAATCTGAGCAAGGAGATTTACATTCTGTTCTTTGGCAGAGTTGTGACCAGTATGGGTTCCCTGATCTGGCCGCTTCTCACTTTGATTTTGAAAAATAAATTAGGATATAATGCGACAACGATTGCCACCATCACAATGGCAATGTCCATTTTGCAGTTTCCAATGCTGCTGCTTGGCGGAAAATTGGCAGATACGATGAATCGTAAAAAAATTATCGTATGCTGTGATATGGTTACAGTTATTTCTTATATTATCTGCGGTCTGCTGCCGTTGTCTGGATATAGCATTGCACTTTTTTATCTTGCCGGAGTGTTTGCGACAATTGAAGGTCCATCCTATGATGCGCTGGTTGCAGATCTGAGTGACAGCGAGAGCAGGGAAAAGGCGTATAGTCTGCAATATCTCGGAATGAATTTAGGACTTGTGCTTTCCCCGACAATTGCCGGATTTTTATTTGAAAACTATCTGGGACTGGCATTTATAATTACCGGAATTGCAACATTTTCCTCCACGCTTTTGATTATTTTATTTGTAAAACAGCTTCGGGTAGAGAAGAAAAAAGTGAGCGAGTACGAGGAAAAACGGGAGAATGAGCATGTATTTAAGATTTTATGGGAACGCAGGCCAATCCTGATTTATGCTTTGGTGGCAGGTTTCGGAGGGCTGGTCTATGCACAGTTTAATTATCTTCTGCCACTCAACATGGAAACATTATACGGAGCAAAAGGAGCTGCTATTTTTGGCATGCTGACAAGCACAAACGCATTGGTAGTGATCATTGCAACACCAATTATAACTACTTTTGCAGGAAGAATAATAGATGTCCGAAAAATTCTGATTGGAGAAAGCCTGATTATTTTAGGATTATTCGGGTATCGGTTTGTACAGGGAATCATGCCGCTTTATTTTGTGCTGATGGTTATTTTTACAGTTGGCGAAGTGTTTAACACGCTGGGAAACCAGCCGTATATGACCAGACGGATGCCGTCCACGCACTGGGGACGTGTCAATTCGTTCATTTATACGGTAAGCGGTGCATTTTCTGCCTGGGGCAATATTCTGATCGGAAAAATCGTTGATAACAGTGGATATGACCGAGCGTGGCTTGCAGTGGGGGCTTTTGGTGTTGCAACGGTCGTTTTGGCGGTGACACTCAACATTATGGATAAAAAACAGTTTTATTTACTGTATGAGAAAAAAGAAGGAAAGGCGGAAGGATGAGGAAAAAATATATGAACATCTGTCTGATTTTGGGACTGCTTTGTCTGGTTTATGGGCTGATCGTGGCGATTGCAGGTTCCGGTGGAACAAAATTTTTTATTGTATGGATTGGCATTGCAGTGATTCTCTTTGCGCTGGCAGGTCTGCTTCATATGGGAATTTGGGACAGGATACCGCAGATCGTTAGGTGGATATTTGGAATATTGTGCGGTATATTTTTCCTGTCGTTTCTTGTGATTGAGGGAATGGTGATTCACCAGATGCATGCACAGGGAGAAGATAATCTGGACTATGTGATCGTGCTGGGTGCACAGGTGCACGCGGATAAACCGAGTGTGGTGTTGAAATACCGGCTGGATGAGGCGATTTTGTATTTGAATGAGAATCCGGAGACAGTCTGTATTGTAGCGGGCGGTCAGGGAAAAAATGAACCTTATTCCGAAGCGTATGGAATGGCGCAGTATCTGATGCAGAATGGAATTGACAAAGAACGGATCCTGTTGGAAGATCAATCGAAGACGACCGAAGAAAATCTGCGGTTTAGCCGGAAATTTTTACCGGAAAATGCGGAAGTCGGGATCATCACGAATGATTTTCATATGTTCCGTGCTTTGCAGATCGCCCAAAAACAGGGGCTCTCTGATGTATGTGGAATTGCGGCAGATTCGACGAAATTCTATCTTCCAAACAATATGCTTCGGGAATATTTTGCAGAGATCAAGTTTTTGATCCGCAGTGTAAAGTAAAATAGACAATTGCGAAACTCATAGAAACCTAAATTGAATTGTGAAAAATTAACAAAAGCTTGAGAAAACACTGGGGAGCGGTCGGTACTTGAAGGCAGGTACAACAATCGTTGTGACTGGCTTCTTAGTACCGTTACCAGCGACACGTAGCGAAAGCGTGTTTTCGAAAATTTTGTTAATTTTGAACAATTTAAAGAAGATTATGAAGAGTTTCGCAAACGCCTATGTAAAGTAAAAGATGAAAAGGAGTATAAAAATGTCACAGATAAAACTTGGTTCCCATGTGGGAATGGCTGGAAAGGAAATGTTTCTTGCTTCCGTGAAGGAGGCGGAAAGTTATGGCGCCAATATTTTAATGCTTTATACCGGAGCACCGCAGAATACAAGAAGAAAAGAGATTTCAGAACTGAATATTGAAGCCGGATGGGAGTATGCGAAAAAGGCAGGGATTGAAGAGATCATCGTGCATGCACCGTATATCATCAATCTTGCCAACACCGTAAAGCCGGAAACATTTGAACTTGCGGTGGGATTTTTGGAAAAAGAGATCAAGCGTACCGCAGCGATGCGAAGTAAAATCCTGGTGTTACATCCGGGTTCTGCGCTGGATGCAGGAGCGGAAGCCGGGATTGCACAGGCAGTAAAAGGGTTAAATATGGTTTTGGATGAAAACGAGGATGATGTTTTCATTGCCCTTGAAACAATGGCTGGCAAAGGGAGCGAGATCGGACGCACTTTTGAGGAATTGAAAATGATCTACGATGGGGTTCATAAGAAAGACCGTCTGCGTGTCTGCTTTGATACCTGTCATGTAAACGATGCAGGATACGACCTTGTCAATGATTATGACGGTGTTTTCCAGAAATTTGATGAGGTTTTAGGACTTGACCAGATTGCAGTATTTCATATCAATGACAGCCTGAATCTTCTCGGTGCGCACAAAGACCGTCACGCAAATATTGGAGCAGGAACGATTGGGTTTGATCCTTT
>PVML01017879.1_pt1 | contig 22686 bp, 14 predicted proteins | sample 1853371 | NCBI WGS metagenome assembly PVML01 (sample SAMN08533508, study PRJNA380276) | Human gut metagenome, whole genome shotgun sequencing project. | isolation source: participant 1, chromium library | host: Homo sapiens | collected 2017 | reverse complement strand
TTCATGCCTTACGGTGGAATCAAGATGGCGGTGCAGGCTGCTGAGACATATGGTTACAATGTAAGCGACAAGCTCAAGGAGATTTTCACAAAATATCATAAGACACACAACACAGCAGTATTCGATGCATACACACCTGAGATGATGAAGGTTCGTCATGCAAAGATCCTTACAGGTCTTCCTGACACATACGGCCGTGGACGTATCGTGGGCGATTACCGTCGAGTAGCATTATACGGACTTGATTATCTCATCGAGGAGAAAAAGAAGGATAAGGCAAACTGTGGCTGTGGACAGATGACAGATGATGTTATCCGTTTAAGAGAGGAAATCGCAGAGCAGATTAAATGTCTTGAGGATATGAAGAAGCTTGCAGAGATTTACGGATATGATATCTCAAGACCTGCAACAAACGCAAAAGAGGCAGTTCAGTGGTTATACTTCGGATACCTTGCAGCAATCAAGACACAGAATGGTGCAGCAATGTCAGTAGGACGTGTATCTACATTTCTTGACATTTACATCAAGAGAGATATGGACAAGGGCATCCTCACAGAGCAGGAAGCACAGGAGCTCATCGACCATTTTACAATGAAGCTTCGTATGGTTAAATTTGCACGTATCCCTTCATACAACCAGTTATTCTCAGGTGATCCTGTATGGGCAACACTTGACGTGGCAGGAACAGGTGTGGACGGACGTTCAATGGTTACAAAGACAGACTTCCGTTTCCTCCATACATTAGAGAACATGGGACCTGCACCGGAGCCAAACCTCACAGTATTCTACTCATCAAAGCTTCCTCAGACCTTCAAGGATTATGCAGCCCGCATCTCAATTGAGACAAGCTCAATCCAGTATGAGAACGATGACGCAATGAAGCCGGTATGGGGCGATGATTATGCAATCTGCTGCTGTGTATCTGCAACACAGACAGGTAAAGAGATGCAGTTCTTCGGAGCACGTGCAAACCTTGCAAAATGTCTCCTTTACGCTATCAACGGTGGTGTTGATGAGAAATCAGGTGAGCAGGTAGGACCAAACTACGCACCTATCACAGCAGAGTACCTTGACTATGACGAGGTAATGGCGAAATACGACAAGATGATGGACTGGTTAGTAGACATCTATGTAAATACATTAAACCTTATCCAGTACATGCATGACAAATACTACTATGAGGCAGCAGAGCTTGCACTCATGGATACAGACTTAAAGAGAACATTCGCAACAGGAATCGCAGGATTCTCACACGTAATCGATTCTCTTTCAGCAATCAAATATGCAAAGGTTAAAGTAGTACGTGACGAGAGCGGACTGGCAAAGAATTTCGAAATCGAGGGAGAGTTCCCTAAATACGGAAACGATGATGACCGCGCGGACGAAATCGGTGTATGGCTTCTTAAGACATTCATGGACAAGTTAAAGAAGCATCACACATACCGTGATTCAGAGCCTACAACATCAATCCTTACAATTACATCAAACGTGGTATACGGAAAAGCTACAGGAGCAATGCCTGACGGACGTAAAGCCGGAGAGCCACTCTCACCTGGAGCAAACCCATCATACGGCGCAGAGCAGAACGGACTTCTCGCATCCTTAAACTCACTCACAAAGCTTCCATATGAGTGGGCACTTGATGGAATCTCAAATACACAGACCATCAACCCGGGAGCACTTGGAAACAACGAGGGTGAGAGAATTGACAACCTTGTAAACGTAATGGACGGATACTTCGACCAGGGTGCACATCACCTCAATGTAAATGTATTCGGTAAAGAGAAACTCATCGATGCAATGGAGCATCCTGAGAAGGAGGAGTACGCAAACTTCACAATCCGAGTATCAGGATACGCAGTTAAGTTCATCGACCTCACAAGAGAGCAGCAGCTCGATGTAATCTCACGTACATGCCACGAGAGAATGTAATATAAAAAAATATCAAACATTCCAGAATGTGCAGGCCAAGTGCCTGCATATTCTGATTTTCTAAATAACACCACAGCGTAAGGAATTTTCGGAAGGTGTGTAAAAGCCGGTCGCGTCAAGCGTAGAAAACCTAAATCATAATTCATACAGCCTCTTAGCCCGAAGAACCTGAGCATTGAAAAGTCACGGTCGGCGGGGTGTCGAAAATTCCGTACCATAAAATAAAAGTAGCAGCAACAACCTGAAGGAGGTAAAACATGGGAGAAACACTAGGAAGAGTACACTCGGTAGAAAGCTTTGGCTCAGCCGACGGCCCGGGAGTGAGATATATAGTATTTTTGAAGGGCTGCAATATGCGCTGTAAATATTGCCACAACCCGGACACATGGGCCAAATGCGGCGAAAATGACGGTGCAAAGCTGATGACACCGCAGGAGGTGCTAAAGACCGCCATGCGCTATAAAGCGTACTGGAAGCAAACAGGCGGCATCACAGTAAGCGGAGGTGAAGCACTCTTACAGATAGACTTTGTCACAGAGCTATTTAAGCTTGCAAAGGAAAAAGGTGTAAACACATGCCTTGACACATCAGGAAATCCGTTTACCGTGGAAGAACCGTTTTTCGGCAAATTTAATGAGCTGATGAAATATACAGATCTCTTCATGCTGGACATCAAGCATATAGATGACGAGGAGCACAAAAAGCTTACGGGACAGACAAATAAGAATATCCTTGATATGGCACAATATCTCTCAAAAAACGGTAAAAAAATGTGGATACGTCATGTGCTTGTGCCTGGAATCACCACGGATGAGAGATATTTAAAGCAGCTTAGAGAGTTTATCGACACACTTAAAACAGTGGATAGGGTTGAGGTGCTGCCGTACCACACACTTGGGGTGTTCAAGTGGAAGGAGCTTGGTATACCATACCAGCTTGAGGGGGTGGAACCTCCGACAGAGGAACAGATAGAATGTGCAAAAAGAATATTAAATTGTCAGAATTAGTTTTTAAATACCATTGCTAACAACTCATTAAGTTGATAAAATATAATAAGTAACTATTATTTTACACCGATGCTGCCTTCGTTTGTATGTGAGGTGACACTTGGCTATATGCTTGCGTATCGCAACTGTAAATGTGCTGAACAGTTAAAATTTAAAATAACAATTTGCGGGAGTTACAACATGGGAAAACCAGATATCATTTACGAAGACAACGACATAATCGTCTGCTACAAACCGGCGGGAATTGCTACACAGACCAGGCGTATAGGGCAGCAGGATATGGAGAGCTTCATAAGAAATTACAGGGCGGCTAAAAATGAGCCGCCTTATGTCGGCATAGTGCACAGGCTCGACCAGCCGGTAGAGGGAGTGATGGTATTTGCCAAGAATCAGAAAGCAGCGGCTTCTTTAAGCAGACAAATAAAGGAGCATACAACCGAGAAATATTATCGTGCGGCAAGCAGAGGACAGGGAGTGTCAGGAACAGATAAGAAAGAAGATAATCATGACCCGGCATGGCATACTCTTACAGATTATATTTCATTCGACAAGCGTACCAATACATCAAAAATCACAAGCGAAAAAGACAGGCTGGCAAAAAAGGCAGTGCTTCAGTACAGGGTGATATCAGTGACGCCGGATAGGGACAGCTCCCAAAATGAATGCATTAGAACAGAATTTGACATAAAGCTTCTCACTGGAAGGCATCATCAGATACGTTTGCAGCTTGCACATATCGGCTATCCTCTGATTGGGGATACCAAGTATGGGAAGCCTGCCTCAAATAACTCAGGAATGGGAAGTAAATCAGGACGCACCGGTGGCGGTGTAAGGGAACAGCTTGCACTTTGCTCCTACAAGATTGTTTTTGACCATCCTGCTACAGGTGAGAGAATGACATTTGAACTACCATAGTGCTGTTGGGAATAAGATGAATTAAAAGACCATACATTCAGAAAACAACTGAGTGTATGATCTTTTTTTATATGGAGAAAAAATACTGTTGACAATATTGTTTATATCATCTATTATAAGTTCATAGGTTAGTTACTTAAGTAATTAACAATATAACTATACCGCAAATATGAGCGAAATTAGCTGCGTAGCAGCGATGCTAAACAGAGTGTAGATAAAGCACAAGTATCGTGCGCTTTTGCGAATGAGTGTGGTGGTTCTGGATAGTTACGAAAATAAAAAGTACAACAAGCATAGTATAGAGAGGAGGCGGAGCATGTGAACGAAATTCTGAATCAGGAGAAATCAATCTATATTCAGATAAGCGAAATGATAGAAAACGACATACTGCGGGATGTGCTTTTGGAGGATGAGCGCGTGCCGAGCACAAATGAGCTTGCAAAGCTGTATGCAATAAATCCGGCTACAGCGGCAAAGGGCATAAATATACTTGTGGATGCAGGAATTTTGTATAAGAAAAGAGGGATTGGAATGTTTGTGAGTGACGGAGCAAAGGCGATTCAATTGCAAGAACAAGAGGTGTTCGTAAAGCTCTTGGAACAGGCGTAGACAAGAGCGGCGAGATTGACAGTGCTCCGGCAGGAACAAACTCAGACGGAAAAGCAGCTGAGGTTCAGGACGGCAAGATTACTGTAAACGGCAAGGACTATGTAGTAAGAGAGCTTGCTTCACAGGAGATGAAGAACTCAGCAGGAGCTACATGGGATGCAGCTACAGCAGGAAATGCAATCGGAACATGGTCATCATCATTTGGCGAGTCAATCGACGTAGTTGTTTCTAACAACGATGGAATGGGAATGTCAATGTTCAATGCATGGTCAAAGGACAACAAGGTTCCGACATTCGGATACGATGCCAACAGTGATGCAGTAGCAGCTATCGCAGAGGGCTATGGCGGAACAATCAGCCAGCATGCTGACGTTCAGGCTTACCTCACACTTCGTGTACTTAGAAACGCACTCGATGGTGTAGATATTGATACAGGTATCGGCACAGAGGATGATGCAGGAAACGTATTAAGCGATGATGTATATGTTTACAAGGATGATGAGAGATCTTACTACGCATTAAACGTAGCAGTTACAGCAGATAACTACAAGGATTTCACAGATTCAACAGTTGTATGGGCACCTGTTTCAACACAGCTTGATTCAGCAAAGCACCCTACAAAGAAGGTATGGCTGAATATCTACAATGCTTCAGATAACTTCTTAAGCTCTACATATCAGCCACTCTTACAGAAGTATGATGATCTCTTAAATCTTGATGTTGAGTACATCGGTGGTGATGGACAGACAGAGTCTAATATCACAAACAGACTTGGAAATCCAAGCCAGTACGATGCATTCGCAATCAACATGGTTAAGACAGATAATGCAGCTTCTTATACAGCTCTTTTGAACCAGTAAAAGTATTTAAAGCACTTAGTTGGGGAGGGAAAAATCTCTCCCCAAAATAAAGTGTATACAGACGACAGCAAATATAGAGTTAGGAGCAGGAAGTATGGGCGATAAGAATAATGAAAACATCTTATCGATTCGTGGCATGAGCAAGTCATTTGGACGAAACAGGGTTCTTGACCACATCAATTTAGATGTGAAAAAAGGTACTGTAATGGGTCTCATGGGGGAGAACGGAGCCGGTAAGTCGACAATGATGAAATGTCTTTTTGGTACATACCAGAAGGACGAGGGAACTATATATCTGGACGGAAAAGAGGTAAGCTTTTCGGGTCCTAAGGATGCACTGGAAAATGGAATAGCGATGGTGCATCAGGAGTTGAACCAGTGTCTTGAGAGAAATGTCGTAGACAATCTGTTTCTCGGAAGATATCCGGTCAATTCATTTGGTATGATTGATGAGGGACGCATGAAAAAAGAAGCGTCTGAATTATTCAGAAAGCTGGGAATGACAGTTAATCTCGAGCAGCCGATGAAAAATATGTCAGTATCACAGCGACAGATGTGTGAGATTGCAAAGGCAATATCATACAACTCAAAGGTTATAGTATTGGATGAGCCTACATCATCACTTACGGTACAGGAGGTTGAAAAGCTGTTCCAGATGATGAGGATGCTTCGTGACCAGGGTATTTCACTTATCTATATTTCTCACAAGATGGATGAGATTTTTGAGATATGTGATGAGATTTCGGTTCTTAGAGATGGAAATTTGGTCATGACAAAGAGCACAAAAGAAACAAATATGAATGAACTGATTGCAGCGATGGTTGGACGAGTACTGGAGAACAGATTCCCTCCGGTAGACAACAAACCAAAGGATGTAATCTTGTCAATACAGCATCTTTCGACAAAGTACGAGCCACATCTGCAGGACATCACATTTGATGTGCATGAGGGGGAGATATTTGGACTATACGGACTTGTCGGAGCAGGTCGTACAGAGCTTCTTGAGACGATTTTCGGAATCAGGACAAGAGCTGCGGGACGAGTATATTTTAAGAACCAGCTTATGAATTTCACCTGTGCAAAGGAGGCTATGGACTATGGCTTCGCACTTATCACAGAGGAAAGAAAAGCAAATGGACTTTTCCTTAAGGGAAACCTCACCTTTAACACAACAATCGCAAATCTCGGTGCTTATAAGAATGGACCGGCACTTTCAGACAGCAAGATGACAAAGGCCACCTCTGATGAGATAAAGATTATGCACACAAAGTGTATGGGACCGGAGGATATGATTTCGGCTCTGTCAGGAGGAAACCAGCAGAAGGTTATCTTTGGTAAATGGCTTGAAAGAGGACCGCAGATATTCATGATGGATGAGCCTACAAGAGGTATCGATGTAGGTGCCAAATATGAGATTTACGAGCTGATAATCAATATGGCAAAGCAGGGTAAGACAGTCATTGTAGTTTCATCTGAGATGCCTGAGATCCTTGGTATAACAAATCGTATCGGAGTCATGTCAAACGGACGACTCTCAGGAATTGTCAATACAAAGGAAACCAATCAGGAAGAACTGCTGAGACTCAGTGCAAAGTACCTATAATAAAGGGAGAAGACGGATATGGCTAATAGTAAGATTTTAACGGCTGAGCAGGAGCGTGCTCTGCGCCAGCCTATCGACGAATATGTTGGTGGAATACAAAAAGAAATTGATGCACTCAGAAAAGACGGAACTACAAAGGTTGTAGAGTGTCAGTCAGCGATAGCAGGCATCAAGAGAGATAAAACTCTTTCAAAGGGCGAGAAAGAGTCAGAAATAGCAGCCTGCGAGAAAGAGCTTGCAAAGGCAAAGGCTGTTGAGGCAAAGAACAAGGATGAGATTTCAAAGCTCATTGCCAAGGCTGAAAGCTATTTAAAGGAAAATTTTGATTCAAAGTATTACAATGCCGTTAAGGCAAGCTGTGAGGCGGAAAAGGCAGAGGCGCTTGCTGCTCATAATGAGAGAATGGCAGAGCTTGATAAAAAGCACAAGGCTGCTCTTGCAAAGACATCAGACAGCACTGAGATAAAGGAAGAAAACTACGTACACAAGAATCGTATTTCCAATGAGAAGCTTGAGCTCGAGAAAGAGTATCAGACGATCAAGGACAAAAAGCATGAGGCATACAGCTACAAGTATCACCTGATTGATATGCTTCGTCTTTCAAAGTTCACATTTATGGAGAAAAGAGCTCAGAAATGGGAGAATTACAAGTATACGTTCAATAGGAGAAACTTCCTGTTACAGAATGGTCTTTATATTGCAATTATACTTATATTCATAGCGCTTTGTGTCATAACACCGATAAAGAAGGGCACACCTCTTCTGACATACAACAACATACTGAATATTCTTCAGCAGGCTTCACCGAGAATGTTCTTAGCACTTGGTGTTGCAGGACTTATCCTCTTAACAGGAACGGACCTTTCTGTTGGACGAATGGTTGGTATGGGTATGACAACAGCCACAATCATCATGCATCAGGGTATCAATACAGGCTCTGTATTCGGTCATATATTTGACTTTACAGGAGTACCAACAGGTGCAAGAGTGGTTATCGCATTACTTGCATGTATCGTGCTTTGTACATTCTTCACAAGTATTGCAGGATTTTTTACAGCGAAGTTTAAGATGCATCCGTTTATTTCAACCATGGCCAACATGCTTGTTATCTTCGGTATCGTAACATATGCTACAAAGGGAGTTTCATTCGGTGCTATTGAGCCGGTTATTCCTAACATGATTATTCCAAAGTTAAATGGTTTCCCAACCATCATCCTCTGGGCAGTAGCAGCAATCGCAATTGTATGGTTTATCTGGAACAAGACAACATTTGGTAAAAACCTCTACGCAGTAGGAGGAAACCCGGAGGCAGCAGCAGTTTCAGGTATCTCAGTATTTGCAGTAACTCTCGGCGCATTCGTGATGGCCGGTATCCTTTATGGATTTGGCTCATGGCTTGAGTGTGCAAGAATGGTTGGTTCAGGTTCAGCAGCTTATGGACAGGGCTGGGACATGGATGCAATCGCAGCCTGTGTAGTTGGTGGTGTATCATTCACAGGTGGTATCGGTAAGATATCAGGTGTTGTAACCGGTGTATGTATCTTCACAGCACTCACATACTCTCTTACAATCCTTGGTATTGATACAAACCTTCAGTTCGTATTCTCAGGAATTATCATTCTTGTAGCAGTTACACTTGACTGTCTGAAATACGTTCAGAAGAAATAATATCGCAAGAAAATTTCTTTTTCATACTTCCAAAATGATCAGCAGAGATGTCAGGGTGGCATCTCTGCTTTTTGCTTTAATAGTTACACTTTTATTTATGTAAAGCTACAAAAGAATATATCAGATGTGGTATAATATAATATAAACAGAGTAACTATTCAGAAACACTGAGAATAAGAAAAGCTGATGCGTCATGCTTGCATGTAAGCAGCAGATTTTCTTGTTCTCAAGGTGGCTCGAATAGAGCCACCCCCACACATATGAGCAAAATTAGCTGCGTAGCAGCGAGAAAGCACGAGTATCGTGCGGTTTTGCGAATGTGCGTGGGTGGTTCAGAATAGTTACCCGGTATAGCAGGGAGAAGACATAAAATGTATACATTATTACTGGTTGATGACGAAGAGGATGTAATAGAGGTAATCGAGAGAAAGGTATCCTGGGAGCAGATTGGTTTTCATGTGGTAGGACATGCGGGAAATGGCTTCAAGGCGCTTGAAATGATGGAGGACATGCAGCCGGATGTTGTGATGACTGACATACGTATGCCTTACATGGACGGACTTGAGCTGTGCAGTAACATCAGGCAGAGGTTTCCTGCGACGAAGCTCTTGCTTTTCACAGGCTTTGACGATTTTGAGTATGCAAAGGAGGCAGTACATCTCGAGATAGAGGAGTATATTTTAAAGCCACTCAATCTGGCTGAAATCACGGAGGTATTCAAAAAGCTTAAGACAAAGCTGGATGATGAGCTGAATGAGAAGAAAAACACAGACATATTGAAGCAGTATTATGCAGCATCGCTGCCTGTTTTGCAGTCAAATTTTTACACGACACTTATCGAGGGACGCATACCGGAAAATGAGCTGGGCAGGTATATGCGTGACTATAAGATTGTGCTTGAGGGACCATATTACTGCTGTATTATCATACATACCTCCGCAAGTCAGATGCCGCAGGGCATGGATATCAGACTGCTTGCAGTGTCGGTAGAGAGACAGGCACAGGCTGATTTAAAGGAGCGCTGGAATGGCAGGATTTTTAACTATCTCGGTGATACGGTCATGATAGCCCAGCTTGTGCAGCAGGAGGATATCTCTGAGCTGACAGATGAGTGCGACAGATTCTGCAAATATGTAAATCATGTAATGGGGGCAAAGGTGACGGTCGGAATCGGACAGGTGTGCGAAAATGTACAGGAGCTGGTGAGCTCTTATCAGAGTGCGAGGGAGGCAGTATCCTACAGGGTGCTTTATGGCAGCAACAGGGCAATAAACATGACAGAGGTTGAGCCACAGCGACGTATATCAAAGGATGGCGATGAGGGAAATGAGCTGTCATATTTATTTAAAATGATTTGTATCGGCAAGATAGAGGATGTAGAGCAGGCTGTGGAAGCGTATATGCAGCACAATTTTATGTCGCAGCAGTCACTTGAGAACTACCATGTGGCAGTAATGGAGCTGATCAGTGAGCTATATCACTTCATGAGCAATAATGAGCTTAATGCGCAGGAAATATCGGGAAGTGTAGGCAGGCTTTATAATGAGCTCTCCAATTTTGAGCCGGTGGTGCTCAAGCAGTGGCTTTTGGATTTTTCAAGCAGGCTGCACGACGATATGGCTGATGCCAGATACAACTCCAAGAAGTCACTCATAGACAGTGCAAAGGATTATGTGCATAGGAATTACAGAAGTGTGGACCTTGGACTTGACGATACATGTAAGGAATTAGGAGTATCTAACTCGTATTTTTCAAGTCTGTTCAAGAAGGAAACCGGCAGCTCGTTTGTGGAGTATCTGACTGATTACAGAATGGACAAGGCTGCCAGAATGCTTGTGGAGACAGACGACAAGAGCTATGTCATAGCCCAGAATGTAGGCTATGCGGATCCGAACTATTTCAGTTATGTTTTTAAGAGAAAGTATGGGGTTTCCCCATCCAGGTACAGGACAGAGTATGAGAAGAATAAGGTATAAATCAGGCAATATACAATCCATAATAATGCTCTCATTCTCACTGCTGTCGTTTGCAATAATGCTTGTCACAGTTGTGGTGATGTATATAAAATTTGCCGATGCATCGCAGGACAGTATCATAGAGAGCAATCATAAGGTGATGGACCAGACAATAGACAGTGTGGAAAGCTATCTGGTCAATATGAGGCAGGTTTCGGATGCGGCGTATTATAATGTAATAAAGGAGAATGATATTTTAAAGCAGTCTGACAGCATACACGATGGCATGAGCCTGCTCTATGAGTCAAACAAGGAATATCTGCGCAGTATTGCCTTGTATAATCAGTATGGAAGCCTTATAGCTGCAGAGCCTGTTGTGTCCCAGAAGGAGGACCCGGATGTGACAAAACAGGACTGGTTCATAGAAGCTATGGAGCGCATGGAAAATATACATTTTTCAACACCTCATGTACAGAATCTGTTTGACGATGGTTCCATGAGATATCATCTGGTCATATCATCAAGCCGTGCCGTGGAGCTGACCTCCGGTTCAGAATCACAGATGGGTGTGATGCTTGTGGACATGGATTATTCGAGTGTATCAAGGATGCTTGAGAGGATAAATACATCGGGAAAAGGACAGTATTATTATCTGTGTGATGCAAATGGCAATATTATTTACCATCCGCATCAGATACAGTTTGATGGAGATGTTCCGGAAAACAGCGAGGTTGCGGCAAAGTCGCAAAACAGTATATATGATGATTATCTGAATGGAGTGCATCGTAAGATTATGGTAGATACAATCAGCTACACAGGCTGGAAGCTTGTATGTGTGATGCCATACTCCATCTTTACCAATAAGATGGCGGATGTGAAGCAGTTTGTTTTTGTTATAATGATTATTATGGCTATGATGTTTGTGTGGATAAACAGAGTGATAGCTATACGTATTTCAAAGCCGATAATGAAGCTGGATGATTCTGTGAAAAGGTATGAAAATGGCAATGAAGCAGATATTTATGTAGGTGGTTCCTCAGAGATACGGCATCTGGGATACTCTATACGTAATTCATATAAGCAGAACAATGAGCTCATGAAAAAGATCGTATGGGAGCAGAACGAGAGACGGAAGAGCGAGCTTGATGTGCTTCAAAGCCAGATTAATCCGCACTTTTTGTATAATACTCTTGACTCCATCACATGGATGATTGAAGGAGGCAAAAACGAGGAGGCCTCGTTTATGATTACGCAGCTTGCAAAACTTTTCCGTATCAGTCTGTCGAAGGGACATACCATAATACCTGTACGAGATGAGCTTTTGCACGCAAAAAGCTACATGAATATTCAGAAGGTGCGCTATAAGAACAAATTTGAGGTGAGCTTTGATGTAGACGAGGAAATAATGGACTACTGTGCGGTGAAGCTGGTGCTTCAGCCGATTTTGGAAAACGCACTAAATTACGGAATCAGAGAGCTGGACGATTTCGGAGAGATAGTAGTCGGAGGCCAAAAAGTGGGAGAGGATATCATCATAACGGTATCAGACAACGGAATGGGCATTCCGGAGAATGAAATTCCACTTTTGCTGACAAATACGGACAGGGTTCACAAGAAGGGCTCGGGAGTGGGGCTTGTCAATGTAAATAACAGGATAAAGATACTGTTTGGAGAGCGCTATGGCCTGCATATAGAAAGTGAGCTTGATGAGGGAACAGTTGTGACAATCAAAATCCCGGCAATTGTCTATTCAGAGGAAAACAGACTTCAATTTGAGGAGCATCATATAGCATGAAGCAAGTACAATTGCCTTGCTGCATGGGAGGTGTGAGAGTGACAGTGAAAAATAAATGGACAAATATGAGCAAGAATAAGAGAAACTTCATCATAACAGAGCTGCTGCTGGGAGTACTACTTGTGATAGGAATAGGTTTTATCGCATACAATAAGCTCAATGAAAAACCGGAGCGTATTGCAGTTGTGATGGCTGATGTGGATGAAAGCCACAGTGCTGCGTTTAAATATGGCATGAAAATGGCGGCCTCTGAGTATGGTGTGGATGTAGTTATGATAAGTAAGGAAAATCTGAACAACATGTCAGATGAAATTGATGTCATAAAGCAGGAGATAAACAAAAAAGCTGATGCGGTCGTTTTCAAGCCGACAGCAGAAAAAATGACAGAAGAAAAAAGCCTTAATACACTTATCCGGATAAATAAAAAGACACCGATAATGGTAGTCGGAGACCAGGCGGGAAGCGAGAGCTTTAAGTCGTTAAATACAGTGGAGTTTGACCAGTACAGCATGGGTGTGGAACTGGCACAAAAGCTTCTTGCTGACAACAACGGAACACTTTCAGGTAAAAAAATAGGAATCTATTGTGAAAACACTGAATCCGATGCCTGTAAAAAACGCATTGATGGCATAAAGGATACTCTCGCGGAGAGCGGCTGTGTTGTGATGTGGATTGTATCAGGTGTTTCGGATACCGGGGAGAAAATAAATCTGCAGTCACAGAGAAAGGTTGACATAGTTCTTGCAATAGATGATGCAAGTGTGGTTGATGCGGCAAAGGAAGCCTCTGATAATAATCTGCAGGGTGCATTGGTATATGGGATAGGAAACTCAACAGAAGCCATATATTATCTCGATTCGGGCTGGACAGAGGCTCTTATCACACCTGATGAATTTGCTGCCGGATACAAAAGTGTTGTAGGACTGGTCGATATGCTGCGTGGCAGTAGAAAATATTCAGTAGAGGAAAAGCTGGTATCTTACCAGCTTCTTACCAGAAAAAATCTGTTTGATGAAGAAAACAAGAAGCTTTTGTATGCAATCAGCCAGTAGTGGGGGAACAATAAATGAGAAGCAGAATAAGAAATACTATGATGATACTGTGTTTTGCACTGATATTGTCATTTGTCTCGTGCAGCAACAAAAGAGTTGACGAGAAAAAACAGATATATATAGGCGTGACCTGCTATGACCAGAAGGATACATTTATCGGGGAGCTGATAGAAACTTTCAAAAAGGAGTGCGCAAGTCTTGATACAGACAAATATGATATCAGCATGACAATCATGGATGCTGCAGGCTCACAGCGTGCACAGGATGACCAGGTGCAGGAGATGATAGAGGACGGCTGCAATGTGCTGTGTATTAATCTGGCAGACAGAACAGATTTGTCGCATATTATAAATGCTGCAATGGAGAAGGACATCCCGATTATTTTCTTTAACAGGGAGCCGGTTGATGAGGATTTAAATCGCTGGGATAAGCTGTACTATGTCGGGGCCAAGGCAAAGCAGTCAGGTCAGATGCAGGGGGAACTCATTGCCGATTATATAAAGAATAATCCGGGTGTGGATAAAAACGGTGATGGCAGGATACAGTACGTCATCCTGGAGGGAGAGATGGGACATCAGGATGCCATTGTCAGGACAGAGAGTGTGACAGAGAGCATGAAGAATAACGGTCTTCAGATAGAAAAGCTTAGCTGTCAGATAGCAAACTGGAATCGTGCTCAGGCGCAGAACCGTATGACACAGCTTATAGGTCAGTATAAAAACAGCATAGAGCTGGTTATTGCAAACAACGATGCAATGGCACTCGGAGCGATAGACGCATACGAAAAGCTTGGTGTGACGGAGTCGAATGTACCTGCATTTTTTGGAGTGGACGGCACAGACGATGGGCTTGAAGCAGTGCAGCAGTCGAAGCTTGCGGCAACAGTCTACAATGACAAGGAGGGACAGGCAAGGGCTATGGCTCAGCTTGCCTATCTGGCAGCCACCGGGGGCAGCATGAAAAACATAAAGTTTGAGGATAAAAAGTATGTTTATCTGCCGTATGAGAAGGTGACCCATGACAATGTAAATGAATTTGTGAAGGATGAACAGTGAGCTTATTTATGCTCGTTCCTCCACTCCCTTGGAGCCACTCCGTAGATATTTTTAAAGGCGCGTGAGAAATGAAGCTGATTTTCGTATCCAACGGCAGAACCAACATCTGCGATGGATAAGGAGGTCAGCTTTAAAAGTTCTGTGGCCTTTATCATACGATAATTCATGAGAAATTCCTGAGGTGAATGTCCAACTGAATTTTTGAAAATCTTGCCCAGATAGCTTCGGTTTATGCCGCAGACTCCGGCAATCTCTTCGATTGAGATATCATTCTGAAAATTCTGCTCGATATAATTCATCGCTTCTTTTATATAAAAATCACTCATTTTCCCACCCGGAACGAGTTTTGATGATTTGGCTGACTGCATCAGATAATCCAGAAAAAGGTACATATGCCCAATCAGGTGATACGGTGATTCTGAGGGGTGCCTTGTGATGTAGAGCATTTCCGCAACAAGCTTTTCGCGGATATCCTTTGAGTGTGTGTGATATACAGGATTATTTTTGGTAAGCTCTGTTGTGGTGAGAGCCTCCTTGACGCGCAGACCGTCAAACTCAATCCATATGTATTCCCAGGGAAGCTTGTCATCTGCGATATAGGTATTTATCTGGCCGGGAAAAATCAGAAAGCCCTGCCCGCTTTTTATGTTGTAGGTTTGTGTAATGCCCTTTGCATTATCGGCCATCAGAGTGCCGGTGCCGGACAGTACATAGTGGAATAGATAGTGGTTTCTTGTGGCAGGACCAAATGAGTGTCCAGGTTCGCACTGCTCGTGGCCGAACTGGTACATACACAAATCTATGAAATTTACATTTGGAAAAATATTGAAGGAAAGCTTGTCCATGTGAGTCACTCCTTATTGATTAATACTATAAATATACCCTTATGCGACATTATATGCAATTATAGCATGTTTTATAGCATATTGGTATAAAAAAGCAAAAATAAGGGTATTTATTGTATACATAATGGTATGTTATAATCGGTTTATCAGGAAAAAGAGCAAATAAAACAGAAAAGGAGTGAAAAAATATGGCAAAAAGAAAGATTTGTCAGGCTATGGCGGTTGTGCTGGCACTCGGAATGTGCACGACAGGACTGACCGGATGTGGAAATGAAAAGCGGGCGGACGGAAAAACTGAGATTGAGGTGGTTTCTTATAAGCCGGAGGCTGTTAAGGCTTTTGAGAAGATTGAGAAGCAATTTAATGAGACTCATGATGATATTCATCTGACTATCTCCTCTCCGAATGAGGCTATGACTATTTTAAAGACACGCTTCATCCGTGAGGATTATCCGGACATCATTGCAATAGGTGGAGATATCAATTATTCAAATTTCCTGGATGCAGATTTGTTTGAGGATATCTCAGATCTGGATGCAGTGGACAATGTAAAAGAGGCATATCTGGATATGGACAAGGAGCTTGAGTTCATTCCAAAGGATGGCACCTATGCACTTCCTTACGCCGCAAATGCAGCAGGAGTACTTTACAACAAGGATATGTTTGCGGAGAATGGCTGGAAGGTGCCTACAACCTGGAGTGAGTTTACAGCACTGTGCGATGAGATAAAGGAAAGCGGAACACTTCCTTTGTATCTGGGCTTTAAGGATACATGGACCTGTCTGGCACCGTGGAATGCCCTTGCAGTAGGTCTTTGTGATTCAGACACCTGTAATCAGGTAAATATGGGAAATACGACATTTGAGGAGGCATATTCTCCGGTTGCCGACAAGATACGCACATTGCTTGATTATGCAGAGGACAATCCATATGCTTACAGCTACAATGACGCATGTACAGCCTTTGCCAGAGGTGAATCTGCCATGTACACGATAGGAAGCTATGCTATTCCTCAGATTAAGTCAGTTAATCCTGATATGAATATCGGTTCATTTACTTTCCCGGCAAATGATAATGAGGCTGACAATGTGTTAAATTCAGGAATAGATTTACAGCTTTCAGTTATGAAGGCCTGCAAAAATAAGGAAGCAGCATACGAGGTGCTTGAATATCTGTACAGCGATGAGACAATTCAGACATATCTGGATGACCAGGGCGGAATTGCCTGCAAGGATGGAGATTTCGCAATACCGGATACACTGAAGGATATGCAGGAGTATATAAAGGACAACCGTATGTCAGATTATCAGGATCATCATTATCCAAGTGAGATGAGCGTGGACGCCATGATTCAGACATATCTGCTTGACACAGGTGACAATGCAAAGGAGAAGTTCTTAAAGAAATTTGATTCAGACTGGGAGCGTTACAACAGAGATCTGATTCGTGAAGTACAGGATTACCAGAAGGAACAGGAGGATGCAAAATGAAAAAGAAAATGTCAAATAGAGACAAGACATTCTGGGCAGTTGTGATACCTGTTGTGGTTTTATTTTTCGCATTCAACACACTGCCGATGATAAAGGGTGTGATTTACAGCTTTACAAACTACAAGGGCTATGGCTCATATGATTATGTCGGACTTAGAAACTATACAGACCTGTTTACCGATGCCAGAGTCGGAAAGAGCTATCTGTTTACCTTTAAATATGCGATTGCAGGAACCGTACTTGTAAATGTATTAAGCCTTGTAATGGCAGTTGCGTTAAACAGCAATATCCGCGGCAAGAGTGCATTAAGAGGTGTTTATTTCGTACCGAATATCCTTGGCGGACTGGTTATTGGTTACATTTTCAGCTTTATTTTTACATATATTCTGCCGGTAGTAGGAAATACCTTCAACATCGGTTTCTTACAAAACAGTATTCTGGCGAGTGAAAAATATGCATGGATTGGCGTGCTGATTGTCGGGGTATGGCAGGCGGTTGCCATGAATACAATCATTTATATATCCGGACTGCAGACAGTGCCTGAGGATGTTTACGAAGCCAGCATGCTCGACGGAGCAGGCAAATGGAAGCAGTTCTGGAAGGTTACATTTCCACTCGTTATGCCATTTGTTACAATCAATCTGGTGCTCAGCACAAAGAACTTCCTCATGGTATTTGACCAGATTATGTCATTGACAAAGGGCGGCCCGGCGCAGAGCACTGAGTCAATCTCATACCTGATTTACAGAAATGGTATGGATGGAGGACAGTTTGGCTTCCAGAGTGCAAACGCAGTAATTTTCTTTGTTGTAATTGTGGCTATTTCACTATTCCAGATGGGCGTTATGAATAAGAAGGAGGAGCAGTTATAATGAAAAAACAAAAAACAAACTGGGTACTTACCATCGTTTTAATATTGGGAACCTTAACCGTATTTTTTCCACTGTATATGGCTGTTATCATTGCCTTCAAGAAACCGAGTGAGATGACAAATGATGTCGCAGGAGCTCTTTCATTCCCTTCAAAGTGGAGCTTTTCAAACTTCACAGAGGCTATGAAGGTGACTGATTTCTGGCATTCTCTCGGAAACAGCTTACTTATCACTATTGTGACCATTGTTCTCGCAATCCTTATCCATTCGGTTGCAGGATATGTTATCGGACGAGGCATGGCAAGGAAAAAGAGCTTCCGTTTCATATATCTTTACATTGTAAGCGGTATGTTTGTGCCATTCTCAATTCTCATGATGCCTCTTGTAAAGCAGACTGCGCAGATGGGACTTGGAAACAGGGCAGGAGTTATCATTTTATATCTTGTATTTTACATGCCAATGAATGTATTATTATATAGTGGATACTTGAAAAATATCCCTATGGCACTTGAGGAGGCTGCAGACATCGATGGCGCAAGCACATGGACAACATACTGGAGAGTTGTATTTCCTATGATGAAGCCTATGCATGCGACAGTAGCCATCCTGACAGCGCTCGGTACATGGAATGATGTCATGACACCGCTTGTCATCATGTCAGGAACAGGACAGAATACACTGCCGTTGGCACAGCTGAATTTCCAGACACAGTTTGGAACCAACTACAATCTGGCATTTGCATCATATATTCTGGCTTTGATACCGATACTTATATTCTATATAATCTGCCAGAAGCAGATATTAAACGGTGTTGCAAACGGTGCAATCAAGGGGTAATTTTTAAACACTATTTTAACAATAATATGGGGTGATTTTATGGCAATTATATTTAATCCAAACAAGAAAATTTTTACTTTACAGACAGCTCACACCACATATCAGATGCAGGTGGACAGACTAGGCTATCTGCTGCATCTGTACTACGGAGCAAAAAGCACATGTGATATGGACTATGTACTGACATACGCTGACAGAGGCTTTTCAGGCAATCCTTACGCAGCAGGCATGAACCGTACATATTCGCTTGATACACTGCCACAGGAGTATCCGACTCTTGGAACAGGTGATTTCAGAAATATTGCGCTTGATATCAAAAACGAACAGGGCACTGAGAGTGTTGAGCTTCTTTATAAGAGTCATGAAATCAGAGACGGAAAATACGCTCTAAAGGGACTTCCTGCAGTGTGGGCATCTGATGATGAAGCGCAGACTCTTGAAATAGTTCTTGGCGATGATATCGCAGGCGTTGAGGTGCATCTGCTTTATGGTGTGCTCGAGGCTTGTGATGTCATCACAAGAAGTGTGCTCATTAAAAATACAGGCAGTGGAAATATTACAATTGAAAAGGCTCATGCTGCCTGCCTGGATATGGTTTACGGAGATTATGATGTGATCAGATTCTACGGTAAGCATGCCATGGAGCGCAATCTTGAGCGCACACACTTAGGACACGGCACACTTTCATTCGGAAGCCGCAGAGGAACTTCGAGCCACCAGTACAATCCGGCAGTTATTCTCGCACAGCGAGATACTACAGAAAATGCAGGAGACTGCTATGGTATGCTTTTTGTATACAGTGGCAACTTCTCATGTGAGGCAGAGAAGGATCAGATTAACCAGACACGCCTTTTAATGGGGCTTTCCGATGAGCTGTTTTCATATCCGCTTGCGGCAGGAGAGACCTTTACAGTGCCTGAGGTGATTATGTCATACTCGGCAGACGGTTTCTCACAGCTTTCACATCAGTACCACACCTGCATCAGTGAGCATGTGTGCAGGAGCAGATTTGCACATGAGGTAAGACCGGTGCTCATCAATAGCTGGGAGGCTGCTTACTTTGATTTTACCGGTGATACGATAGTAGACCTCGCAAAGGAGGCCGCATCACTGGGCATAGATATGGTGGTCATGGATGACGGCTGGTTTGGAAAGAGAGATGATGATAATTCATCACTCGGTGACTGGTTTGTGAATGAGAAAAAGCTTGGCGGAACACTTTCTGAGCTCATCGACAGAGTGCATGCACAGGGAGTGAAATTTGGAATATGGATTGAGCCTGAGATGGTGAATGAGGACAGTAATCTGTACAGAGAGCATCCTGACTGGGCTATCCAGATTCCGGGAAAGCTTCCTGTACGCTCAAGAAACCAGCTTATTTTAGACTTTTCGAGAAAAGAAGTCAGGGACAATATTTTCAATCAGATCTGCGCAGTGTTTGACCAGGGAAAAATAGACTACGTGAAGTGGGATATGAACAGAAGCATGGCTGATGTGTATGCAGGAAATCTTGCATACGACTATGTGCTTGGAGTTTATGATTTTATGGAGCGTCTGGTGACAAGATATCCGGATATACTTCTTGAGGGCTGCAGCGGTGGCGGTGGACGATTTGATGCAGGCATGCTCTACTACAGTCCACAGATATGGTGCAGTGACAATACAGATGCCATAAACCGCACAAGAATACAGTATGGCACATCGTTCTTCTATCCGGTATCATCCATGGGAGCGCACGTATCGGCAGTGCCAAATCATCAGACCGGCAGAGTGACAAGCCTTAAAACAAGAGGCATCACAGCCATGGCAGGAACCTTTGGCTATGAGCTGAATCCGGCCCTTCTTTCAGATGAGGAAAAGGAAGAAATCAGAGAGCAGATCAAGACCTTTAAGAAGTATGAGATGCTTATAAATGAGGGCACCTACTGGCGCCTTACAAGCCCATTTGAGGATGAGGTGGCTGCGTGGATGTCTGTTTCAAGGGCAAAGGACAGGGCACTTGTGAGCGTGGTTCGTCTGTATGCGGAGGCAAACGCGGCTGCTTGCTATGTGAAGCTTAAGGGCTTGGAGTCGGATGCAGTGTATATTGAGGAAAATACCGGCAGGCAGTACACAGGTGCAGCACTGATGAATGCAGGAATACCGCTTCCGTTTGCCGTAAAGGAGTATGAGGCATATCAGTTTTCATTTATCAGGCTTGATGAGGCAAAGAAGCTGTATGATGAGATAAAGAAGGTGTGCGGCAATCTAAAATTAAGTGAGGCTGACACTGCAGATAGTTCTTCTGATAAACGTATTGTAATAAGCATCTACGGCGGCTCAGGCTCAGGAAAGACAACGATTGCAGCAGCCCTGCAGCAGTATTTTTTGAAGGATAATACAGCCTGCTATGTGCTGACTGGGGACAATTATCCACACCGTATCCCGATGAGAAACGACGAAGAACGCCTTAATGTGTATAACGAGTCCGGCGAGGATGGCTTACGTGGATATCTTGGAACACCTAAGGAGATTGACTTTGACAGGATTAACAAGGAGCTTTCAGAGTTTAAGGAAGGAAAAGATATAATTGAGATAAAGCATATGGGCCGCGAGGACGGTGATATCTCATATGACGAGACTGATTTCACAGGAATTAAGGTGCTCATCTTAGAGTGGACCCACGGAGGAAGCGAATACCTTAAGGGTGTTGATATACCTGTATTTTTGGAGAGTTCGCCTGAGGAGACTAAGGCGCGCCGCATTAAGAGAGGACGTGACGAAAATGCCGCAAGCCCTTTCATATGCCGCGTGGTAGAGTTGGAGCAGGAAAAGCTTGATTTACAGAGTAAAAATGCGCGTATCGTAGTTGGAAAGGATGGCAAAGTCTATGAACAATAAACCTATGCTTAATGCATATCCTGACAGTCTGGGCGGTAAGCTTTCCGATATCGCAGCGCTGCTCAAAAAGAAGGAAATGCAGGACACATTTTCATCATTTTATATTCTGCCAAGTCTGTATCATTCGGATTTGGACCGTGGATTTTCGGTCGTGGACTACAATCTGAATGAGGAGCTTGCGACAATAGAGGATTTATCGCAATTGAAGGAGCTGGGGATTGACTTAAAGCTTGACTTTATTTTAAATCATGCTTCGGCACAGTCACCACAGTTCAAGGATCTTGTGGAAAAGGGCGATGAGTCGGAGTACCGCGACTTTTTCATAGACTGGAACAAATTCTGGGAAGGTCATGGAGTCATGACGGACGAGGGTTACATACAGCCTGATGAGTCATGCTTAAAGCAGATGTTTTTCAGAAAGCCGGGGCTTCCGATTCTCATGGTTGAGTTTCCGGATGGACGAAGAGTGCCATACTGGAACACATTTTACCAGGAGGTGCATGGCAGAGAGTATCTGGGACAGATGGATTTAAATATAAAGTCCGAAAAGGTGTGGGATTTCTATCGTGAAACACTGGAAAAAATAGCATCCTACGGTGCGGCTATCGTGAGACTCGATGCATTTGCCTATGCGCCTAAGGCACCGGGAAAAAAGAATTTCCTGAATGATCCTGAGACCTGGGAATTTCTACAGCAGATTCACGAGCTTGCAGCACCGCTTGGACTGACTCTGCTGCCTGAAATACACGCGGCATATGAGGAAAAAATATACAAAACTCTTGCAGATAAGGGCTATGCCACATATGATTTCTTTTTACCGGGACTGATAATTGATGCGATTGAGAACAGGAGAGCAGATTATCTGGCGAAATGGGCGCGTGAGATTGTGGAAGATAAAATCTCAACAGTCAATATGCTTGGCTGCCATGACGGCATACCTCTTCTGGACTTAAAGGGTCTGCTTCCGGAGGATGATATACGCTCGCTTATAGATTTGATTGTATCTCGTGGCGGCATGGTCAAAAATCTTCACGGACAGAAGAATATATATTATCAGGTCAATGCCACATATTACAGTGCGCTTGGTGAGTCTGACAGCAAAATGCTTCTGGCACGTGCCATTCAGATGTTTATGCCGGGCAAGCCGCAGGTATGGTATCTTGACCTCTTTGCAGGCAAAAATGACCATGAGGCAGTAAGACGCGCCGGAGAATCAGGACACAAGGAAATTAACAGAACAAACCTTAGTGCCTCCGATATCAGGGAGGCGCTAAAAAAGGATGTTGTTGCAAAGCAGCTTGAGCTGCTTCGC
>PVML01020614.1_pt1 | contig 23035 bp, 19 predicted proteins | sample 1853371 | NCBI WGS metagenome assembly PVML01 (sample SAMN08533508, study PRJNA380276) | Human gut metagenome, whole genome shotgun sequencing project. | isolation source: participant 1, chromium library | host: Homo sapiens | collected 2017 | reverse complement strand
CGTATTTTAGGTTTGATGAGCTATTTAACAGCAGGTCCTCAGGAATCCAGAGCATGGACGATCAAGGTAGGAACGAAAGCTCCTCAGGCAGCTGGAAAGATCCACAGTGATTTTGAACGTGGCTTCATCCGCGCAGAAGTAGTGAGCTATGATGATCTGATGGCATGCGGAAGCATGAATGCAGCAAAGGAGAAAGGTCTGGTTCGCTCTGAAGGTAAGGAATATGTGATGAAGGACGGAGATGTTGTACTGTTCCGTTTTAATGTATAATGATTGCTATATAGTCGTGAAAGGTCCGAAAGCCACCGGCGCGCATTACAGATGCGCATTTGGGAGAAAATCCTTTGTTCGTGGGCTTGCGCCGCCTATTGTCAGAACTGCGAACCCAACTCACACGCTTCGCGTGTTCGGGCACGGTTCTCCGTTCTGCCGCTATGCTCGCCCACTCACGGATTTTCAAACAAATGCTTATTCTGTAATGCGCGCCGGTGGCTTTCTACGCTATCACCTATTTACAAATTAAAAATGGTGGATATTAGTTACAGTTCAGCCTTACATCTTCTTGCCCGCTTGCAGCGGACAAGAAGCTTTGGGCGTCTGCCTTATGAAGATTTAGCGCCAAAAGCACTTATGAAAACAAGTTTTCAACGTACTTTTGACTCTAAATCTTCGCAAGGCTGAACTGTAACGGGAAATTAACGGAAAGGAATCGTATATATGGAATTAATCACATCCACAGGTGCGGACTTAAGTTTTGTCCACCTTGGGATCACTATAGAGCATTTAAGGAACAGCATCAGTATTTTCGGATTTCGCATTGCATTTTACGGCATTATCATCGGTTGCGGTATGTTAGCGGGTATGGCGGTGGCTTTCTCAGATGCGAGAAGGCGGGGACAGGATCCGGATCTGTATATGGATTTTGCTTTGTATGGGATCATCTTTTCGATCATCGGTGCCAGGTTGTACTATGTGATCTTTGAATGGGATAATTATAAAAATGATCTGCTGCAGATCTTTAACCTGCGGGCTGGCGGACTGGCTATTTACGGCGGTGTGATCGGTGCAGTCCTGACACTGGTCATATTTACCAAAGTGAGAAAACAGTCCTTTTTCTCCATGGCAGACAGTGGTGTGCTGGGGCTGATCACCGGCCAGATCATCGGCCGATGGGGCAATTTCTTTAACTGCGAGGCATTTGGCGGATACACGGATAACCTGTTTGCTATGCGCATCAAAGAAAGTATTGTAAATCCATCCATGATCTCTGCCGGACTGTTAGAACATGAGATCGTGGAAAATGGTGTAAAATACATTCAGGTTCATCCTACATTTTTATATGAATCCTGCTGGAACCTTTGTGTATTAGGTTTTATGTTATGGTACAGGAAAAGAAAGAAGTTTGACGGGGAAATGCTTTGGATCTACTTCTTGGGATACGGACTGGGAAGAGTGTGGATCGAAGGGCTGCGCACGGACCAGTTAAAAGTACCGGGAACCACATTTGCGGTTTCCCAGCTGCTTTCAGCTGTGTTAGTGGGAGCGGCAGTAGGAGTTCTCCATTATAAACACAGCAAATTAAGAAAACAGAAACAGTGTGGATAATTCAAATATCATCGAAAACACAAAAGAGACTGTAGATCGTAAGGTTTACAGTCTCTTTTTTGCCCCCAGCCAGGTGTTTTTGAAAGAAAAACGTAAAAAATCCTTGTCATTTCCCAGTTTCTGTACTATTATAAACATACAAGTGGTAGAAAGTGGTGCAAAGTGGTAGAGGATGGTTGTTGCGTGGATGAAGTGGAGGTTTAAGGAGCCTCCATTTGCATCCCGCCTTGCCATGCAATGTACAAGCAGGTGATAGCTATGTTCATGGGTGAATACAATCATACAGTAGATGCGAAGGGGCGCCTGATCGTTCCTTCCAGGTTCAGAGAGCAGTTAGGAGACGAATTCGTGATAACGAAGGGATTAGATAACTGCCTTTTTGTGTATGATAATTCTGAATGGACCGCATTAGAAGAAAAACTTCGTGCATTACCGATCACCAATACAGCAGGACGTAAGTTTTCACGTTTCCTGTTGGGAAGTGCTGCTACTTGTGAAGTAGACAAGCAGGGACGTATCCTTCTTCCGGCAGTTTTAAGAGAATTTGCAGGAATTGAGAAAGACGCAGTGCTTGTGGGCGTTGGCAGCCGCATTGAAATCTGGAATAAAGATAAATGGGCGCAGGCCAATACCTTTGATGATATGGAAGAAATTGCAGAACATATGGAAGGCTTGGGTATTTGATGGAGGAACATGGATTTGTACATAAGTCTGTACTGCTGTATGAGACAGTAGGCAGCCTGAATATAAAGCCGGGCGGCATCTATGTAGACGGCACCTTAGGCGGCGGCGGACATGCCTATGAGGTATGTAAGCGGTTAGGCGGCGGACGGCTCATTGGGATTGACCAGGATGCAGATGCCATCCGTGCAGCAGGAGAGAGACTGGCTCCTTTTAAAGATAAGGTGACCATTGTCAGAAGCAATTACCAGAATATTGAAAATGTATTAAAAGAGTTAGAGATAGAAAAAGTGGACGGTATTTATCTGGATCTGGGGGTTTCCTCTTATCAGCTGGATACAGCGTCCAGAGGATTTACCTACAGGGAAGACGCTCCTCTTGATATGCGTATGGATCAGAGGAATCCTACCACAGCGGCTGATATTGTAAACGGCTACAGTGAAATGGAACTGTTTCATATTATCAGGGACTATGGAGAAGATAATTTCGCAAAAAATATTGCAAAGCACATTGTAAAGGCAAGAGAGCAAAAGCCTATTGAAACCACAGGTGAGCTTTCTGAGATTATAAAAGCAGCGATCCCTGCAAAGGTACGGGCTACAGGAGGACATCCTGCAAAACGTACTTTCCAGGCCATCCGTATTGAATTAAATCACGAACTGGATGTGCTGGAAAATTCTATTGATACTATGATACGTCTTTTAAATCCGGAAGGCAGACTTAGCATCATTACCTTCCATTCATTAGAAGACCGGATTGTAAAAACAAGATTTCGTACCAATGAAAATCCATGTATCTGTCCGCCGGACTTTCCGGTGTGCGTATGTGGAAGGAAGAGTATGGGCAAAGTGATCACACGCAAGCCGATCCTTCCGTCAAAAGAGGAACTGGAGGAGAACAGCCGTTCAAAGAGCGCGAAGCTTCGTGTGTTTGAACGTGCAGGAAAGGAGGAATAAGGTATGGCTTCTTACATTCATGGCTCAGCGGCTCCAAAACTGGATCCTTCTGAGAGAGAAGAACAGCTAAGAAGAAGACGGCAGCAGGATATAGGAAAAAATGTTAAGAAACATCATCGTATCCGCAGAAACCAGGAACGGGCCATGTATATGGATCTTCCCTATGTTATCTTGCTGACATTAGCTTCCATCTGTACCTTATACCTTTGTGTGAATTACCTTCATCTTCAGTCTGACATTACAGCCCGGATGCACAATATCGAGGCGATGGAAGAAAAACTGGAGAAGATGCGTACAGAAAATGATGCCTTAGAGACCAGTATTAATACCAGTATCGACTTAAATGAGATTTATGAGATTGCAACAAAGGAACTGGGTATGGTTTATGCAAAAAAAGACCAGGTTCTCTTATATGACAAGACGGAAAGTGAGTACGTAAGGCAATATGAAGACATCCCGGAACGCTAGGAACAATGCTGGACAGGGAGTTCATTCCGGCAAACGCAAAAATAAAGATAATATATTCAGGCGAAGAACATTTGCCAAATACATGCAGGTAAAGCTGGCGATCACCGTTATTCTGATATCGCTGGCTTTGTTTGCGCTTGTTTTTGTTTTATACCGTATTGTAAATGAAAACAGTGAACGATACAACAAAATTGTATTATCTCAGAGACAGCAGGAATATGCCAGCAGGACGATCCCTTACAGACGTGGGGATATTGTAGATCGTAATGGCACCTATCTGGCTACCAGTGAAAAGGTATATAATCTGATCCTTGATCCAAGTCAGATCATGGATAAGCAGGAGTATTATCTGGAGCCAACGATCCAGGCATTGGTAGATGTATTTGGTTTTGACGCAAATGAGCTTCGCGGTTTAATTCAAGAGCGGCCAAAGCGTGCTTATCTGCGCTATAAAAATGGCAGACAGCTTTCTTATGATCAAAAAAGCCAGTTTGAAGAGACTGAAAAAGAAAGAAATGCTGCTTACAGAAAAAGTGATGATGACAATCAGGCTCGTTTCCGCGTAACAGGTGTTTGGTTTGAGGATGAGTATCGGAGAATTTATCCATATGATTCCACTGCCTGCAATGTGATCGGTTTTGCAAGCGGAGACGGAAGCAGCGGTACTGGCGGTATTGAACAGTATTACAATGACAGTCTTATTGGTGTAAACGGAAGAGAGTATGGATATCTGGACGAAGATGCCAATCTGGAAGGTGTGGTTAAATCCGCAGTGAATGGAAAGACCATTGTTTCCACCATTGATGTAAATGTGCAGAATATCCTTCAGAAATATATTGATGAGTGGCAGACCAGCGTAGGAAGCCATGTGACGGCAGCTATTGCCATGAACCCAAACAATGGAGAGGTTTTGGGAATGGCTACCAGTAATAAGTTTGACTTAAATGATCCCCGAAATACAGATGGATTTTCGGAAGAAGAGCTTCTTGCCCTGGGTAAAAAAGAAGCGGTGGCTGTTTATCACAGAGAAAATCCGGATCAGACGATCACGGAAGACCAGGCTCTGGATCATTATTCCAGAGAGGATGTTATTTCTTATGGCAAACAGGTGGCATGGAACCAGCTGTGGAGAAACTTCTGTGTCAGCGATACTTATGAGCCCGGATCACCGTCTAAGATCCTGACCGTTGCAGCAGGCTTAGAAGAGGGAGTTTTAAAGGGAAATGAATACTTTGACTGCGGCGGATACCTTCATGTGGGTGACTGGGATATTAAGTGTACCGCATACAGAAGAGGCGGACATGGTTCTTTGAGCCTGACGGAATCCATTATGCAGTCCTGCAACGTGGCAATGATGCGTATCGGTGCCATGATGGGGCGGGATGTATTTGCAAAATACCAGGCTATGTTTGGCATGGGACAGAAAACGGGTATTGACCTTCCTGGTGAGGCAGATGCAGCAGGTTTGGTTTATCCTGCTGATAAAATGGGTCCTACAGAACTTGCGACCAATGCTTTTGGCCAGAACTACAACTGTACTATGATACAGATGGCAGCAGCCCTCTGTTCTGTGATCAATGGCGGTTCTTATTATGAACCACATGTGGTACGTCAGATTTTAAATGAACAGGGCTCTGTAGTAGAGACCAAGGATCCTGTTCTGGTGCGTGAAACTGTATCTCAGTCTACAGCAGACTTCTTAAAAGAAGCCATGTTCCAGACCGTTGAAAATGGTACCGGCGGAGCAGCGAAAGTAGCTGGTTACCAGGTAGGCGGCAAGACGGGTACAGCGGAAAAACAGCCCCGTTCTGCAAAGAATTATCTTGTATCTTTTGCAGGTTTTGCGCCTGTAGACGATCCGCAGCTGTTTGTTTATGTAGTAGTAGATGTACCTGATTTCCCGCCAGGCGATCAGCAGGCACACAGTTCCTTTGCCAGCAATATTTTTGCTAAGATCATGTCAGAAGCACTTCCCTATCTGAATGTATTCCCGGACGGTGATCTTCCGGAGGAAAGCCAGGATCCAAATGGACAGACTCCTTCTGAAGGTATTAATACACCTGCATCTGAGGATGGAGCAAATGGAGAAAATGGCGAAACACAGCCAGAAGAAACTACAAAAGTTTATGAAACGGATGAATATGTGGATATAGACGGTGGAAGCGGTATCCCTGATGCAGTACCGGCAAATGCAGATGGTACAGAGGAATCGTCTGCCCAGGTAACTTTCCCTAATGCAGGAGAAGCTACCGTACCGGCTCAGACGGATCCTGAGGAAAGCGCATCCGATGAATCTTCTGAGGGTGCAGCTGCTGAAACCGAAAGTACGGAAAATACCCAGGATCAGGATCCAACACAAACCCAGCCGCCTGGAGTATAACAGAAGGAAGGTCTTTAAAACAGACGAATAAAAGAAAGAAAAACGCCGTATATATTTAGGAAAACAGTGAAAAGAGGCTGTTATGGATATAAAAGGCGAAAATCTTACAAAACACAGAAAAAATATAGCCGTCCTATGGCTTCTCATTGCGATCGCAGTGACAGGGCTTTTAGGGCGGCTTGCTTTTCTTATGATTTTAAGATCGGAACATTACAGCCAGATGGCTTTAGAACTGCATCAGCGTGAACGGTCCATTAAAGCTGCCAGGGGGAAAATATTAGACGTTAAAGGAAATGTGATCGCAGATAACCGGACGGTATGTACGGTTTCTGTTATTTATAATCAGGTAAAAAACAGAGAAAAAGTGATAGAGGAATTAAGCTCACTTTTAGAGATCGACCTGGAAACAGTAAGGAAGAAAGTAGAAAAACGCAGCGTACGGGAGATCATTAAGACGAATGTAGATAAAGAAACAGGAGATGCTGTCAGACGATTGAAACTGCCAGGCGTAAAGGTGGATGAGGATTATAAACGGTATTATCCCTATGGAAGCCTGGCATCCAAGGTTTTAGGCTTTACAGGAGGGGATAATCAGGGAGTCATAGGACTGGAAGTGGAATATGACGATTATTTAAAAGGCATCAACGGAAAGATACTGACCATGACTGATGCAAGGGGAGTGGAAATGGAAAATGGGGCAGAAGACAGACTGGAGCCGGTGGCGGGAAATGATCTGCGCCTTACACTGGATATGGAAATACAGCAGTATGCTCAGCAGCTGGCTTATCAGACTTTAGAGAAGAAAAATGCGAAAAAAGTGTCGATCATTGTGATGAACCCGCAGACAGGTGGGATTTATGCAATGGTCAATGTACCGGAATTTGATTTAAATGATCCTTTTACCCCGGACCAGAATTTAAGAAGTGAGGTTTTACAGAAAGAGGCGGCAGAGAGACCGGCTGGAATAAAACAGCAGGAACTTTTAAATGCTATGTGGCGCAATACCTGCATCAATGATACTTATGAACCAGGCTCTACTTTTAAAATTATCACAGCGGCTGCAGGACTGGAAGAGGGGGTAGTAAAGCTGACAGATCATTTCAGCTGTCCCGGCTTTCGGGTGGTGGAAGACCGGCGGATCCGCTGCCACAAGGCGGGAGGACATGGAGCAGAGACTTTTTTGCAGGGAGTAATGAATTCCTGTAATCCGGTGTTTATTGATGTGGGGCAGAGACTGGGAAGAGATGCTTATTATAAATATTTTATCCAGTTTGGATTAAAGGGAAAAACCGGGATCGACCTGCCGGGAGAAGCGTCAACCATTATGCATAAAAAAGAGAATATCGGGCCGGTGGAGCTTGCCACGATTTCCTTTGGACAGTCGTTTCAGATCACACCTATCCAGCTGATCACTACGGCAGCATCTATTATTAATGGAGGGAGAAGGGTAACACCTCATTTTGCGGCTGGAACGGTAAGCCCGGATGGAGAAGAATATAAGGCATTTTCTTATCCGGCAGGAAAAAGGATCCTGTCGGAAGAAACCAGTGCTGTAATGCGCTATGTATTAGAAAAGGTGGTGGCGGAAGGGAGCGGCAGAAAAGCAGCAGTTGAAGGCTTTTCCATTGGAGGAAAAACTGCTACTTCAGAGAAACTGCCAAGAAGCAGAAAGAAATATATATCTTCTTTTTTAGGCTTTGCACCGGCAGAGAATCCACAGGTTATTGCGCTGATCACTATTGATGAACCAGAAGGGATCTATTATGGAGGTACCATTGCAGCGCCGGTGATCGGGACTCTGTTTGAAAATATCCTTCCTTACTTAGAGGACAGAGAAAAACCTTTAAGTTGATTATTCTGAAAAAAAGACGTATACTAATTACCAAATAAGACATACATATGAGATTGAGGTGCTTTATGATTCGTGAAACAATATTAGCTATTATCATTGCATTTGCTGTCAGCGCGCTGCTGTGCCCGGTTATCATACCATTTCTGCATAAGCTGAAATTTGGCCAGCAGGTAAGAGATGACGGTCCCCAGAGCCATTTAAAGAAACAGGGAACTCCTACCATGGGCGGTCTGATCATTCTGACCAGTATTATTATCACATCTGTTTTTTATATTCCGTCCTATCCAAGGATCATTCCGGTACTGTTTATGACGGTTGGATTTGGCATCATCGGATTTTTAGATGATTATATTAAGATCATTATGAAACGGTCTGAAGGCTTAAACCCGATCCAGAAGCTGATCGGACAGTTTATTATCACTGGGATTTTTGCCTGGTATCTGCTTCACAGCAAGGAAGTGGGCATTGATATGCTGATTCCATTTACCGGCGGTTTTGAAAATGGAAAATTCTTATCTCTGGGTATTTTATTTGTACCGGCACTGTTTTTCATTACACTTGGTACAGATAACGGAGTAAATTTTACAGATGGACTGGATGGTCTTTGCACCAGTGTAACGATCTTGGTAGCTACCTTCCTTACAATCGTAGCTATTGGAGAAGATATGGGAATCAGCCCGATCACAGGAGCGGTTGTGGGAAGCTTGCTGGGCTTTCTGCTTTTTAATGTATATCCGGCAAAAGTGTTTATGGGTGATACAGGTTCTTTGGCATTAGGCGGTTTTGTGGCATCTGCTGCTTATATGATGCGCCTGCCGTTATTTATCCCTATTATTGGCCTTATTTACCTGGTAGAGGTGCTTTCTGTTATTATCCAGGTTACTTATTTTAAGAAAACAGGGGGAAAACGTATTTTCAAAATGGCCCCTATTCATCATCATTTTGAACTGTGCGGCTGGTCTGAAACAAGGGTAGTGGCAGTATTCTCTATTGTTACTGCATTACTGTGTATGATCGCCTATCTGGGGCTGTAAGTTCCGGAAAAAGAGACACGAAGATGTGCGCGTAGAAAAACGGAGGTTGAAAGCAACATGAACCAGAGCAGAGTATTGGTTGCGGGTACTGGCATCAGCGGTATCGCTGCTGCGAGACTGGTCCTGGAGCGGGGCGGCGAAGTGGTGCTTTATGATGGCAACATGAACTTAGACCCGGCAGAGATCCGTAAAAAATTTAAGGAAGAAGATAAGGTGGGGATTGTTCTTGGAGAGATCAAACGTTCTGATCTTTTAGGTGTGGAACTTTGCATCATCAGTCCGGGCATTCCTTTAAACAGTGCCTTTGTGGCAGTGGTAGATGAAGCCGGGATCCCGATTCTTGGAGAGATCGAACTGGCTTATCAGTGCAGCCTTGGAAAACTGGCTGCCATTACAGGAACCAATGGAAAAACCACGACAACAGCTCTTACAGGAGCGATCCTCAGGTCACAATATGAAGAAACTTTTGTAGTGGGAAATATTGGAGAACCTTATACTTCAAAAGTGTCTGAGATGACAGATCAGTCTGTAACTGTGGCAGAAGTAAGCAGTTTTCAGTTAGAGACGATCATGGATTTTCATCCAGATGTAAGTGCTATTTTAAATCTTACTCCGGATCATTTAGACCGCCATGGATCTATGGAAAATTATGTACGTATTAAAGAATGCATCACCATGAACCAGATGGCAGAGGATGCGGTAGTGTTAAATTATGATGATCCTCTGCTGCGGGAATTTGGAGAAAGCCGGATCGAAGAAATCTCTCCGGAGTCTGATGAAAAAACAGAAAAAAATGAGGATGCCATCCAAAAGGAAGCAGAAGACATGACTGAAGGGGAAAGCAGTGTTGAGAAAGAAGAAACAGCACCGCAGGCAGAATCAGAGACAGAAGATCCGGTTTCTGGGCTTCGGGCCAGAGTTTACTGGTTTTCCAGCAGAGAACGTTTAAAAGAAGGCTTCTTCTTAGACGGAGATAACATTGTTTATGCAGACGGAAACAAAGAGCAGATCCTTGTAAATGTAAAGGAACTGCAGCTGTTAGGACGTCATAATTACGAAAATGTAATGGCGGCAGCTTATATTGGCTTATTAATGGGAGTTCCTTTTGAGAAGATACAGGAAACGGTACGTCAGTTTAAGCCGGTAGAACACAGGATCGAGTTTGTGAGAGAACGTACAGGTGTCCGTTATTATAATGATTCTAAGGGAACCAATCCAGAGGCCGCGATCCAGGCTCTTCGGGCAATGCCGGGACCGGTTCTTCTCATTGCAGGCGGCTATGACAAAAACAGCACCTATGATGCGTGGGCAGAAGAGTTTGCAGGCAAAGTAAAATATCTGGTACTGATTGGAAAAACCAGAGATAAGATCGCAGCCTGTGCGAAAGAACATGGTTTTACAGAGATCATGTATGCAGAAGACTTAAAAGAGGCAGTTCAGGTTTGTGCTGTTTATGCAGATGCTGGTGACTATGTGCTTTTAAGTCCGGCTTGTGCAAGCTGGGATATGTTTAAAAATTATGAAGAACGCGGACGCGTTTTTAAAGAATGCGTCATGGCACTTTAGGAGGTAGAAAGCAATGGCGGGGAAGAAAAAGCGTAGGAAACATTCCGGAAGAGTCCCTTCCGGTATGGCGGGGAATCCCCCACAGGCGTCCCGCCAGGGCGGCAGATCTGCGCAGATCAAAGGAGATCAGCCAGTTCCGGTAAAAAAGGGCGGTGAACAGGTCCGCTATGTACAGTCAGGACGAGTAGCAGCTTATCCGGGAAACGGGACAGTAAATGGAAGAAATGGTGCAGTTTATCCGGCAGATAGGGCGGCGTATGCACAGCAGGGAGAACTGCCAAAAAAGAGAAAACCACGTTATTTTTACGATTACAGCCTTCTTTTTATCATTGTTTTTCTTACCGTGTTCGGATTGGTCATGATCTATAGTGCCAGTTCCTATACAGCTCAATTAAGCAGCAGATATGGTGGAAACAGTGCGTATTTTATGCAGAGACAGGCCATGATCGCAGCAGGCGGCTTTGTGGTAATGCTGGCTATATCTAAGCTTGATTATCATAAGCTGGCAAAAGTGGCAACATTTGGGTATGCTTTATCCTATGTTCTTATGATCGCTGTTACTTTATTCGGAAGGGTCGTAAATGGTAAGAGGAGATGGCTGGGTATTGGACCTCTCAGCTTTCAGCCAACAGAGTTTGCAAAGATCGCCTTGATTGTTATGCTAGCAGCGTTTATCACTGCAAAGGGAGATAAGATCAACCAGTGGAAAACTACCAGGTGGGTGATCGTTTTTGCTTTACCCATTTCTGGTCTTGTAGCAGCAAATAACTTAAGTTCAGGTATTATTCTTGCAGGTATAGCATTTGTTATGCTTTTTGTGGCATGTAAGATCAAATGGCCATTTTATGGAATCGCATTAAGCGGTATTGGCCTTTTGGCAGGAGCGGGACCGATTGGTAAGCTGTTAGTGCAGATCAGGCTTTTGCAGCCATACCAGTATCGTCGTATTGAAGCCTGGCTGAACCCGGAACTGGATCCGGAAGGAAAAAGCTTTCAGGTACTTCAGGGATTGTATGCGATTGGTTCAGGAGGTCTTTTTGGTCAGGGGCTGGGACAGAGCATTCAGAAACTGGGCTTTTTGCCAGAGTCCCAGAACGATATGATCTTTGCCATCATCTGTGAGGAATTAGGTCTTTTCGGGGCAGTATCCATTATCCTGATCTTTCTGTTTATGATCTTTCGGTTTATGATGATCGCCAATAATGCTCCAGATCTTTTTGGAGCTATGCTTGTAATAGGCGTTATGGGCCACATTGCGATCCAGGTGGTTTTAAATATTGCAGTTGTTACCAATACGATCCCGAATACAGGTATTACCCTTCCTTTTATCAGTTATGGGGGAACATCGGTTTTGTTCCTGATGATAGAAATGGGTATTGTACTCAGCGTGTCTAATCAGATCCGAATGGAAAGTTAAAGAAAAATCATACATACATGCACTTAAGCAGCCATCAGGGCATATAATCATAGTAGAATGTTATTTCTGCGGAGGTGCCTTCTTGGCTGCAATTCAGGTTTATGGGATGAATCCCTTGGAAGGAGAGATTTCTGTTCATGGATCCAAGAATGGTGCTCTTCCTGTTATGGCAGGCGCTTTGCTGCACAAAGGAGTGACAGTGCTTTTAAATGTGCCGGATATAGAAGATACCCGGTGCATGGTGGATATTTTAAAGGAATTAGGCTGCAGCTGCAAAAAAGAAGGCATAAGGCTTGTGATCGATGCTTCAAAGGTAGCAGGTACAGAAGTACCGGAAAAATATGTAAAAGCCATGCGTTCTTCTATTATTATACTGGGCGCACTTTTAGGTCGGATGAAAGAGGGCAGGTGCAGTATGCCTGGCGGGTGTCTGATCGGTGAAAGACCGGTGGATCTGCATTTAATGGTTCTTAGGGGCCTGGGAGCGGAGATCACAGAAAAAGAAGGACAGTTTAATGGAAATGTGGGTTCAGGGCTTTTGGGCGCTGAACTGTATCTTCCCTATCCCAGTGTAGGTGCCACAGAACAGGCAATCTTGGCAGCGGTGTTGGCTGAGGGAGTGACTGTGATCCATGGGGCAGCAAGAGAACCGGAAATAAGCCAGCTGTGTTCCTTTTTAAATGGAATGGGTGCTGTGATCTGTGGGATGGGAACGGATCATCTCATGATACAGGGTGTAAAAAAACTTCATGACAGCCTGTGGAAAGTAGAAGGCGACCGTATTGTGGCAGGAACCTATTGCAGCGCGGTCATGATGGCAGGGGGGAGCATTACTTTAAATGAAGTGCGGCCGGAGCAGTTAGAGGAACCGCTTAAACAGTTTGAACAGGCGGGAGCTGTGCTGGAAAAGGATCGGGAACGGCTTTTTATTTCCATGAAAGGCCGGCCGGCGCCCTTAAATATCGCCACAGGCCCCTATCCTGGTTTCCCTACAGATATGCAGTCCCTTTTTATGGCATTTTTGTCCGTAGCAAAGGGGAAGAGCTGTATTACAGAAACGGTGTTTGAGGATCGCTTTGGAACAGCCGCAGATCTTGTAAAAATGGGGGCAGATATTACCTGTCAGGGAAAAAAGGCTGTGATAAACGGTGTGCCGTTTTTAACAGGAACAAAGGTAAGAGCACTGGATCTGCGGGGCGGTGCGGCTCTGGTGACAGCAGCCTTAAAAGCAGAAGGAAGTACTATAATAGAAGATTGTCACCATATTAAAAGAGGATACGAAGATATCTGTCGTGACCTGCAGGCACTGGGAGGCAGAGTATACTGGATGGAGAGTGATACGGGATGATAAGAAGAACGGAAAGAAAAAGTTATAAATGGGCGGGGATCGCCGCAGCACTTTTACTGCTGGGGGCGGTCCTTGTGTTCGGTCTGCGTATTAAAGAAGTAACAATATCCGGAAGTGACCGGTATACACCTGAGCAGATTGAAACGATCTTATTTTCCGGACGATGGGGAAACAATACCATCCTGGCATTTATCAATGACAAGACGAAGCCTCATAAACAGATCCCGTTTGTGGAAGACTATAAGCTTGTTTTTCATGGCCCCTTTAAAGTGGAAGTCATCGTTTATGATAAAAGTATTGTAGGCTACGTATCATATATGAGCAGTTATATGTATTTTGACCGGGATGGTATTATTGTGGAAAGCTCAGCCGATTGTCTGCCGGGAATACCCTGGATCACAGGTCTGGAATTTGGACGAATTGTTTTGTACAAGCCTCTTCCGGTACAGGATCCGAAGATATTTGAAGAAATATTAAACCTGACTCAGCAATTATCCGTTTATAATATTCAGGTAGACCGTATCCGCTTTTCTTCTTCCGGCCAGCCGTCACTGACCATTGGCCAGATGGAAGTAACTTTGGGAGATGGCGGAGATGTAGACGGAAAACTTTCTCTTTTAAATGATATTCTGCGGGATCATCCGGAACTAAAGGAGAAAAAAGGAACGCTGGAGCTGGACGGATACTCAGATACAGGAAATGATGGGGCGATCCCTTTCAAACTGAAGTAAAGTACAGCTGCCAGGTTATCCGCTTAACAAAGTTACTGTTCATGCGTTGCATGATCAGCAACGGAATTTGCCGTGGCTTCGCATTTAAATACGGCAAATTCCCGCTGCCACCACGTTATCGTACGGCACTTTCGGTTCCAAAAGTGCCTACCCCTGTACAGGAACCTGACAACACTTTAAAAAAGTAAATTCAGGGTTGATTTTTTGAGAAAAATAAAATATAGTATTAGTTAGGCTAGAAATCAGAAACATTTTATAATAGAAAAAACACAGTCCCATGTTCTTTGAACAGGGTTTTAAGAAGGAGGACAAGTATCTTGTTAGAGATTAAAATAAATGAGTCAGAGAATGCTGCAAGAATTATCGTAGTAGGTGTAGGTGGTGCAGGTAATAATGCAGTAAACCGCATGATTGATGAAAATATCGCAGGTGTTGAATTTATCGGAATTAATACAGATAAGCAGGCACTGCAGTTCTGCAAGGCTCCAACTGCTATGCAGATCGGCGAGAAGCTGACAAAGGGATTAGGTGCCGGTGCACGTCCTGAGGTTGGTGAGAAAGCAGCAGAAGAGAGCTCTGAGGAGATCTCCCAGGCGTTAAAGGGCGCTGATATGGTATTCGTCACCTGTGGTATGGGCGGCGGAACCGGTACAGGTGCAGCTCCTGTTGTTGCAAAGATCGCAAAGGATATGGGTATCCTTACTGTTGGTGTTGTAACAAAGCCTTTCCGTTTTGAAGCAAAGGCACGTATGCAGAATGCATTAAATGGTATTGAGTGCTTAAAGCAGGCTGTAGATACTCTGATCGTTATTCCAAATGATCGTCTTCTTGAGATCGTAGACCGTCGTACTACTATGCCGGATGCTCTTAAGAAAGCAGATGAAGTTCTTCAGCAGGCAGTTCAGGGTATTACCGACCTGATCAATGTTCCTGGTCTGATCAACCTTGACTTTGCTGATATCCAGACTGTTATGATCGATAAGGGTATTGCTCATATCGGTATTGGTAAGGCTAAGGGCGATGATAAGGCTGTTGAGGCAGTTAAGCAGGCAGTATCCAGTCCTCTTCTTGAAACTACCATTGAAGGTGCAAGCCACGTTATCATTAATATTTCCGGTGATATCAGCCTGATCGAAGCGAATGAAGCAGCAAGCTATGTTCAGGAACTGGCTGGTGATGATGCAAACATTATCTTTGGTGCTATGTATGATGAGAACGCCCAGGATGAAGCAAGCATTACTGTTATCGCTACCGGACTGGACGAGCACAATGCTACCTCTTCCGTATCCAAGGCTATGAGCGGATTGTCTTCTGGTTTTAAGGCTCAGACTCCAGAAAAGGCAGCTTCTACAGAAGCAGCAGCAACAGAAGCAGCTCCAGCTTTTACAAAGCCAGCACAGCCGGCATTTAACCGTACATTTAATCCTGGCGCAGCTGCACAGCCAACTTATACAGTTCCTAAGTTTACAGGTGCTGGAAGCTTTAACGCAGGCTCTGCGAACACTCAGGAAACAAAGCAGCCAGCTCCGTCTGCAGAGAGAACAACTCCTTCTTTCCGCCCGGCTGCAAATAAGGAAATGCAGATCAATATCCCGGATTTCTTAAAGAATAAAAGATAATAAATAGACAGATCGTCTGAATAAAGACCTTTTTTACAGGCAGTAAAACCTGTAGAAGAGGTCTTTTTTTGCGTGCTGAAAAAATTTTCCTGCCAACTTGCAGAGTACAAGAAGTTTTATGCGAAGAATGTCGAAAAAAACAGGATTTGCTCCTACACCCTTCGACAGCTTTTGCACTTGAGAATGATTATAATGTACCTCATAAAGAAACTTCTGGGAGTACATAAAGACCAAGGAGGTGAAAAGGCCTGGGAAAATGGTGTACAGAGTTTACATAGATGTGATATTTGCAGAGAATCTGTTAATGGATCTGGCGGTACTTGCAATGCTGAATCAGCTTTTTTCATACCGTGCAGATTTTAAGCATCTGTTAAAGGGAGCTTTTGTGGGAGCTTTGTGGGCATGTATCCTGGCGGCATTTCCGGGAATCCCGATTATTGTTCAGATGTTTGGAACCTATGTGGCAGCCGGGATGGTAATGGCAGCTGTGGCTTATGGGATAAAGAGCCGGAGAGAACTTTTTCGGGCCATGGGAGGAATCTATCTTATATCGGTCGTCCTTGGGGGCGTTATGTTGGCCATTATGGAAAGCAGTCCTGCCAGAGAACTTGCAAAATGGCTGCCGGAAAGTTTTTTTGCACGTTTGTTTCTGGCTGCCGGAGGTATCTGCTTCTGTCTGTGGTTTTTCCAGGTTTTGCGTTTTTGGGGCGTCAGAAAGGCAGAAAGCCGGTATTTAAGAAATGTTACTCTGCTTTATGCGGGCCAGACGATAAAGACCAGAGGGCTGATCGATACAGGAAATCATTTAAGGGCGCCTGTAAGCGGTATTCCCATCCATGTAGCTACAGCTGGGCTTATGAAACGGCTTTGTCCGGCGATAAAAGGTGTTATGTATGTGCCTTACCGCTGCGTAGGCAGCAGCGGCATTCTTCCGGCTGTAAGGATCGATGAAATGAAGATAGAAGGGGAAACAGACAGCTTTGTGATACCGAAGCCCTGGATCGCCATAACCAAGGGAAATTTATCTCCAGATAATGAATATGAAGTGCTGATACAGAAGAATGATGAAGGGATGCAAGTATAGGAGGAATCAATATGATGATAAAAGTGTGTGTGCCAAATCGTTTTCAGTTAAAAACTGTTTCAAGGTTTCGGACTGTTCTTATGCCAGGACAGGGAGAAGTGCATTATATCGGGGGAGCAGATATCCTGCCGCCGCCTTTAGACACAGAAGAGGAGGGAAAGATGATTGCATGCCTGGGAACAGAAGAGGATCAAAAAGCCCGTGCTGCCCTGATTGAACACAATCTGCGGCTAGTAGTGTATATAGCAAAGAAATTCGACAACACAAGCGTTGGCGTGGAAGATCTGATCTCCATTGGTACGATCGGACTTATAAAAGCCATTAATACATTTAAGGCTGATAAGAATATTAAACTTGCCACCTATGCATCCAGGTGTATTGAAAATGAGATATTGATGTATCTGCGTCGGAATAATAAGACGAAACTGGAGGTATCTATTGATGAACCTTTAAATGTAGACTGGGATGGGAATGAACTGCTGCTGTCGGATATCCTTGGGACAGATGAAGATGTGATCTATCATGGGATTGAAGATGAGATAGAGAAAAATCTTTTAAATACTGCCATCAGCCGCCTTGCACCCAGGGAAAGAAAAATCGTGGAATTGCGATATGGCCTTACAAGTGCAGACGGAGAGGAAATGACCCAGAAAGAAGTGGCAGATCTGATGGGGATATCCCAGTCTTATATATCAAGACTGGAAAAGAAGATCATGAAACGTCTGAAAAAAGAGATTGTCCGGTTTGAGTAAGAGTTTGGCTCTATAGAAGTGCAGAACAGCAGAAAATTGCTGATGCTGCACTTTTTTTGTGCCAACGATGCGGTATGGAGTATATAAAAAACGTTAAAAAAGCTGTGAATAAAATATCAATTATTGCATTTGTCGCAAAAAGTGCTACAATTTTACAATGCACGTAAAAAGTGAGGTCGTTTTCTGGCATAGGGGGCATGAGGACGACCTAGGAGGGAAAAACAAAAGATTTTCAGGAACAGAAAGATTCCGAGAAAATATTATACAGATAGGAGGAAATTATTGTGAAAAAGATTATTTCGCTGTTGGAAACCATAGCATTTTTCTTTATGGCATTTCCAATGACAGCGTGGGCGGCTGAAGGATCAGCTGAAAGTATTTCACCTGTATTTTGCATTCCTTTTGCAGGATTGCTTCTTTGTGTGGCTGTACTGCCTCTTGTAAAGGCAGAATGGTGGGAAAGTCATCAGCCTCATGCGGTAGTGTTCTGGTCGCTGCTGTTTATTGTTCCATTTGCTGTTTTCTTTGGGGCAGGAGAGGCAGCAGAAAAAGTATTGGAATGCATCATTGATGATTATCTTACATTTATTGTACTGTTATTTGGCTTGTTCTGTGTAGCAGGTAATATTACGCTGGAAGGAGATCTGGCAGGTTCACCAAGAATCAATGTAGGCCTTCTGTTATTAGGAACCATGCTTTCCAGCTGGGTAGGAACTACCGGTGCCAGTATGCTGATGGTACGTCCTATGATCAAGATGAATGCCTGGAGAAAGCGCAGAAGCCACATTATGGTATTTTTTATCTTCCTGATCTCAAATATCGGCGGCTGTCTTACACCGATCGGAGATCCGCCTTTGTTAATGGGATTTATGCGTGGAGTTCCATTTTTCTGGAGTCTTCACCTGCTGCCGGTTCTTCTGTTTAATGCCGTGGTTCTTCTTACTGTATTTTATTTTCTGGATCGCAGAGCTTACAGAAAGGACATTGCAGAAGGAAGAAAGCCAGATATCAGTAAACCTGGTACAGAAATACATATTTTAGGTCTTCATAACCTGATCTTTCTGGTCATGATCGTGGCTGCTGTTATCTTAAGCGGAACTTTACCGGGAATGGCTGCATTTCAGGATGCCAGTGGAGCTGTAAAGGGCATTCTGGTGTTTAAAGATGTGAAACTTACATATCCGGCGCTGATCGAAATAGTTATTATTTTGCTGGCTGCATTATTATCCTTTAAAACCACCAATGTAGAGATCCGCCGTAAGAACCATTTTACCTGGGGCGCGATCAAAGAGGTAGCAGTACTGTTTATCGGTATCTTTATTACGATGCAGCCGGCTCTTATGATCTTAAAGGCAAAAGGTGCAGAGCTGGGTATTACACAGCCGTTCCAGATGTTCTGGGCAACTGGTTTCCTGTCAAGCTTTTTGGATAATACACCTACTTATCTGGTGTTCCTTACAACAGCCGGTTCTCTGGGCTTTACAGAGGGAATGCAGACCATTCTGGGAACTGTGCCTATCGCTATGCTGGAAGCCATCTCCTGCGGTGCTGTATTTATGGGAGCCAATACCTATATTGGAAATGCACCAAACTTTATGGTAAAAGCGATCTCCGACGAAAACGGTATTAAGATGCCTTCTTTCTTTGGATATCTGCTGTGGTCTATTACATTTTTAGTTCCAGTCTTTTTCCTGGACATGTTAGTATTCTTTTTATAAGGAGGGGAACGTATCATGGAATATACAAAGGAAAACCTCCGTGAACTGGCGGAGAGCATCTATGATCTGGATGCAGAAGTTTATGCCCAGTTAGGTTCTTCTCTGGGACGTGTTTTTAACCGTGACCGTGAAGGCTGCGTGAACGATATGGTGCGCCTGATGCTGAGGAAAGACGCTCATCAGCTGCGAAGTGAGCTGGCATTGATTAGTAATATGGCCCGTACCATTGAAGATAAAGAAATAAGATCTATGATCATGACAGAATATAACCGTATTTTAATGGATGTCATAGCACTTCCAACCAGTTTTGCAAGCGGGGATATCCTGGATGAGAAGACAGCTGACCTGAATGCATTGCAGTTTAAAGCACGTTTTGGAAAAGATAATCACCGCATTATCTGTATCAGCCGTACTTATGGCTGCGGCGGAAACGAGATTGGATTTATGCTGGCTGACAAATTGAAGATCAACTACTATGATGCAGAGATCTTCTCAGCCGTATTAAAGCGGCTTCAGGCAGAGCAGGACGAAAGGATCAAAGACAGTTCTGCTTATCCTTCAGATAAAGCAAACATGGAAGCAGCATTTGCGGCACCTAAGAGAGCAACTATAAAAGAACGTATGAGGGAATTCAGCCGTTACCATGGTTTATCTAAGAGGGACGCTGTGTTCTTTAACCAAAGTGATTTGATCTGCGAAATGGCGAAAAAAGAAGATTTTATTGTTATGGGACGATGTGCAGATGTGATCCTTACGAACAATCATATCCCTCATATCAGTATTTTCATTACAGCGCCTTTTGAAAGACGTATGCAGCGTGTGATGGAAATGCACCCTGATCTGATAGAGAAAAAAGTAAAACATATGTTAAAGCAGTTAGACCGTCAGCATCAGGATTATTACTGCTTTTACACCGGCCGCAGATGGGGAAATGCAGACAACTACGACTTGTGCATCAACAGTTCAGCATACGGAATCGAAGGTTCCGTGGATTTTATTTTAAGAATGTTAAAAAGTGCAAAAGAGCAGGAAATATAATTCCTTGATCATAGAGGTGGGATCAGGAGAACGAATATCAAGCCAGATAGGCACGCATGGAACGCAGGGCATTTTTTTCCAGCCTTGAAACCTGTGCCTGACTGATATGGATCTCCTGGGCTACCTCTGTCTGCGTTTTGCCTTCAAAAAACCGCAGATCGATAATGTGACGTTCACGGTCTGGAAGCCGTTTCATGGCTTCCAAAAGGGAAAGATCTTCCACCCAGTTTTCTTCCCGGTTTTTCTTGTCGCTGATCTGATCCATGACGTAAAGAGGATCACCGCCATCTGTAAATACCGGTTCATATAGGCTCACAGGTGTCTGAATAGCGTCTAAAGCATAAGTGATGTCTTCGCCGGAAATACCGATTTCACTGGCAATCTCTAAAATCGTAGGTTCTTTTGCATGGAGCCTGGTAAGCTGTTCTCTGGCACATAGGGCTTTATAGGCAGTGTCCCGTAAGGAACGGCTGACACGTATAGCATTATTATCCCGCAGATATCTGCGCACTTCTCCCAGAATCATAGGAACTGCATAAGTAGAAAATTTAACATTTTGTGTAATGTCAAAATTATCAATCGCTTTGATCAGACCAATGCATCCGATCTGGAATAGGTCATCTAAATTTTCCTGATTGCCGGAAAAACGCTGGATCACGCTTAAGACCAGACGCAGATTCCCTTTGATATAACGTTCTCTGGCATCCTTATCCCCTTTCAGTATCTTTAAAAACAGTTCTTCTTTTTCTTCGCTGCTAAGAAGGGGCAGCTTTGATGTATTCACTCCGCAGATCTCAACTTTATAGCCGGACATATTTTCCTCTACCTCCGTTATGATAGCTTTCATGAAAAATGCTGTTATAACGGAATGATGTACGGAATGAGGGAATTTTATACCTGGAAAATGTCAGAAAACAGCTGCAGCTTACCTAGAGTGCTTCTTTTATCAGGGTCAAATGAACCTGTAAGGGTTGTAATTGAATTATCTTCAAGGAACGGCTATAATGATAAATGGAGAGAGTTCATAAAAAATGTTTCGGGGAATGAAACGAAAAAATAATGGACAGGAGTGAAGCTTATGATATTGATCGCATGTATAGACGATAATAAAGGTATGATGTTTAACCATCGCCGACAAAGTCAGGATCGGGTGCTGCGCCGACATATTCTGGATATGGTGGGAGACTCCAATTTGTGGATGAATGAATACAGCGTGAAGATGTTTGAAAAAGACAGCGAGGGACAGCTACAGGAACATATCCAGGTGGATGAGGATTTTCTTAGAAAAGCAGCGGAGGGTGAGTACTGTTTCGTGGAGACTTTCGACTGCGGACCAGATATGTTTCCGGAGACGGCAAATGTGGAAGCAGTAGTACTGTATAAATGGAACCGTGTATATCCCGCAGATCAGTATTTTTCCAAGGACCTGTCAGGGTGGAAAATGGTGGAAACAGAAGAATTTGCAGGTTCTTCCCATGAAAAGATAACCAAAGAGAGGTACGAAAGATGAGAAAAATAAAATATTGGGTACTGGGACTGGCGGCAGCAGTCTCTCTTTTTGTCAGCGCCTGTGGACAGACGACCGCAGCTGGGACAGCTGAAGCTGTAAAACAGACAACAGAAACAGCAACAAAAGAGACAGATCAAAGTGTAACAGTAGAAACCGTTCAGACACCGAAAGCGGCAGCAGCTCAGATCAAAAGCAGCAGCGGGACATTTGATCTTTCTGCGATCCCGGCTTATTCCGGTCAGCCTTACATAGCGGTCAATGACAATGTTCCTTTCTTTTCCCAGTCGGATCTGACGGATGTTTCATTTGAAAGCTACGGTGATCTGGATGCGTTAGGGCGCTGCAGCACGGCTTTTGCCAACGTAGGAACAGACACTATGCCTACAGAAAAACGGGGGAATATCGGTCAGGTAAAACCTACAGGCTGGCATACAATAAAATATGACTTTGTAGATGGAAAGTATCTGTATAACCGATGCCATCTGATCGGATATCAGCTGACAGCGGAAAATGCCAATGAAAAGAATCTGATTACAGGAACCCGATACTTAAATGTCCAGGGAATGCTGCCTTTTGAAAATATGACAGCCGATTATGTAAAAGAAACAGGAAACCATGTTTTATACCGTGTGACACCTGTTTTTGAAGGTGATGATCTGGTTGCGGCAGGTGTGCTTATGGAAGCGGAGTCTGTAGAAGACCAGGGAGAAGGCGTTGAATTCTGTGTATTTGTCTACAATGTGCAGCCGGGAGTTGCCATTGATTATGCCACTGGTGACAGCTGGCTAGATGAAAATGGCACTGCAGGTCAAAAAACTGAAAAAGAGACTCAGGCTGCTAGCAAGACACAGACTCAGGCAGAAACAAAACAAGCCCAAACTCAGGCCACACAGGCACCAGCAAAACAGACTTCCACTTATATCCTGAATACTAATTCAAAAAAATTCCATAAACCAGGCTGTTCAGCTGTATCGCAGATGAAGGAGTCTAATAAAGCGGAATTTACAGGAACAAGGGATGAAGTGATCGCCAAAGGATATGATCCCTGCAAGAAATGTAATCCATAATATGCAATGGGAAAAATTAGAAATCAGATATACTTAGCATAACACGGGTGCGGGGAGAATTCAAGAGCTAATTATAAAAAAGCATTATTTGGCCAATGTGTCAGATAATGCTTTTCTTTTTTGGCAATACAATATTTAAATTGCGATTTTGTTCCGAAGGGTCCGAAAGAGCCCCGCCATGTATAAACGCATTCACGGCAATTTTCTGG